>TARA_B110000008_G_scaffold206803_1_pt1 | contig 34435 bp, 16 predicted proteins | sample TARA_B110000008 | Tara Oceans TARA_B110000008 (sample SAMEA4396496) | marine metagenome | biome: Westerlies Biome; feature: [DCM] deep chlorophyll maximum layer (ENVO:01000326); material: water (ENVO:00002006), including particulate matter (ENVO:01000060) such as... | depth 40 m
GCCTGAGGAAATTGATGCCTTTCTGGCCGATCAAAAACCGGGTGCATACGAGCGGGTAGTTGACCGACTACTTGCGTCGCCCGCGACTGCTGAACGGCTCGCGGTCGACTGGCTCGACGGCGCGCGCTATGCGGACACCAACGGTTACTCGATCGATGACCACCGCGACATGTGGATCTGGCGCGACTGGGTGCTCCATGCTTTTCTTACCAACAAGCGCTTCGACGAGTTCGCGGTCGAACAGATCGCCGGCGATCTTTTACCACAGGCCACCGAGCAGCAGCGCGTTGCCACTGGGTTCTTGCGCAACAGCATGAACACGCACGAGGGCGGCACGATCCCAGAGGAATACCGCGTGACTTACAACGTCGATAAGGTCGACACGGTCGCCACGGTCTTCATGGGGCTGACCATGAAATGTGCGCAGTGCCACGATCATAAGTACGATCCGATCTCGCAAAAGGAATTCTACCAATTCTACGCTTTTTTCAACCAATCGAGCGAGCCGGGGAGCGGCGGGGAGAATTCCAATACTGCACCGCTGATCGAAGCCGGATCGGCGATCTGTGACGTTGATCGGGTCAAGCGCGACGTACGCCAACGAATTGCCGAACTCGATCGGTGGCGCGTCACACCCGAGCCGGCAATGGCGAAGATTCGCGACGAGTGGGAATCACGTATCCTGCCGACCCTCGCACCGTCGCGGAAAGAGATAGCGAAGCCCGCTGATCTGCCGCGTGTTCCGCACAGCTCGGCGGCGTGGATTTGGGCGGCTGACGATAAACAGGCGGCGAAGGCGCTGTTCAAGCACCGCTTCCGACTCGAGGGGGAGCCGTCCGCCGCGCAGCTGCTTTTCACCTGCGATGACGCGTGCACGATCAAGATTAACGGCGGTAAGGCGATCGAAAAAAAGTCGCTTTGGATGGAGCCGAAGGTCGTTCGGATCACCAACTTAAAAGAGGGAGAGAATCACATTGAGATCTCCGCAACCAACGATGGCCCGAGCCCGGCAGGCTTATTGATCAGCCTCGCGGTGCGCGAGGACGAGAGTCGGGTAAAACACATTGTGAGCAGTTCGGCATGGTCGGCTAAAGTCGCGGGCGCCAAGTGGAAACCAGCGGCTGATTTAGGTAAGTACGGTAGTGCTCCGTGGGGTGAAAAGATTCAAGAAAAAGTATCTCCCGGCGGAGTGGGGAATAAGGCTCTTTATCTCGCTCTTTCAAAACCGAAATTGAAACGCAGCCAGGCCGATTGGAAAACGGTCAACGATGCTTTTGCTGCTGTATCGGGACCATTCAAAATCTACATCCATCAGCTGAACCTCGAGGAGAAGGTGCTGAGCAAGACCGCGCAATCGGGTCGCGCCACTGTTATGGTGATGGACTACAAACCGCGCGACACCCATATCCTTGACCGTGGGGCCTACGATCATCCCGGAGAGAAAGTCACTGCAGATGGTCCACTAATATTACCACCTTTGACTGGCCCTGAAGGTAAGGCAAAAACACGCCTCGAGCTCGCCAGATGGCTGGTTGACCCAGCTCACCCGCTGACCTCGCGCGTCATCGTGAACCGATACTGGCAGATGATCTTCGGCACTGGCTTGGTGAAAACCGCTGAGGATTTCGGCGCGCAGGGCGAGTATCCGTCGCACCCCGAACTGCTCGACTGGCTAGCGGCTGATTTTGTCGAGCACGGATGGGATCTGCGGCGCACTTTAAAGCAGATCGTGATGTCCGAAACCTACGCTCAATCGTCTGCGGCTACGCCTGATTCCCTCGAACTTGATCCCTACAACCGCCTGCTGGCCCGCGCACCACGTTTCCGGCTTGGTGCCGAGTTCGTCCGCGACAGTGCGCTCTTGGCCGCGGGCTTGATCAATCGTGATCTCGGCGGCCCGAGCGTCCACCCCTATCAACCGGATGGCTTGTGGGCGGAGATCAGTCACTATGGCTACCCGGCTGGATTCACCTCCCAGAAATTTCTCCCTGGTAGCGGCCGAGCACTTTATCGTCGCAGTATGTATACGGCCTGGAAACGAACCTCCCCACCACCGAGTATGGCAATATTCGACGCGCCCTCCCGCGAGACTTGTACGGTGCGCAGGCTGAACACCAACACCCCGTTGCAGGCGCTAGTATTGCAGAATGACCCGCAGTTCCTGGAAGCGGCGCGCGCGCTTGGCGATCTTATGGCGGCTGCAGGATCGGTGGAGAAGGGGATCACCCACGGCGCCCGGCGTGTTCTTGGCCGAGGACCGACTGCAGGAGAACTGAAAATTCTTTCCACCGCCCTGACTCGCTATCAGCAGATTTTTCAATCGGACACTGAGAAAGCGCAGCAACTGCTCATTGCCGCTGGAGCAAAAGACAGTGGCGATCCCAAGCAGACCGCTTGGATGCTGGTCGCTAGCACTTTGTTAAACATGGACGAAGCCGTGACAAGACAATGATCATCAACGACGACACCAACACTCTACTCTCGCGCCGCGCCTTCCTCGGGCAGTCTGGTATCGGACTTGGTGCCCTTGCCGCGACCTCACTGCTCAATGATGCTGGGGGCGTGGAATCCGGCCGGAATGATCTGCCGCATTTCCCGGCGAAAGCAAAGCGCGTCATCTACATGTTCCAGTCGGGTGGGCCGTCGCACATCGACCTTTTTGATCATTCGCCAGCCATCAAAAAGTTGCATGGCAGCGAATTGCCCGACAGCGTCCGCGGCGGGCAGCGTGTCACCGGGATGACCGCCGGGCAGAAGAAGTTCCAGGTCTGCGGTCCGGTGTCGCCGATGAAGCAGCACGGAGAGAGCGGCACCTGGATGAGTGATTTCATACCCCACACGGCCTCAATTGCCGACAAGCTCACGGTGATCAATTCGATGCATACCGAGGCGATCAATCACGACCCCGGAATCACTTTGATTAACACCGGTTCGCAGATCCCGGGGCGTCCCAGTCTCGGAGCTTGGGCAGGTTATGGATTAGGCAGCACAAACGAGAACATGCCTGCCTACATTGTCCTCCTTTCGCAGGGGAGCGGGAAGAATCCGGGACAACCAATTTTCTCCCGCTTATGGGGCAGTGGTTTTCTTCCTTCGAACCATCAGGGCGTATTGATGCGCAGCGGCAGGAATCCGCTGCTCTATCTCAAAGATCCCAATGGGCTCGACCGCTCCACGCGGCGCGAGATGCTCGACGATCTTGCGGCTCTCAACGGTGATTCGTTTGCCCGCTTCGGCGACCCGGAGATCCAGACGCGCATCGCCCAGTATGAGATGGCCTTCCGCATGCAGACCACCGCTCCGGAAATCGTCGATCTTTCGGACGAGCCGGAGAGCACTTTCAAACTCTACGGGGATGCCGCTCGCCAACCAGGCACCTACGCTTACAATTGTCTTTTGGCGAGGCGCTTAGCCGAACGCGACGTCCGATTTGTGCAACTCTTCCACCGCGGTTGGGACCAACATGGTAGCCTCGTTCCACATCTTACCGCGCAGTGTCAGGATACCGATCAGGCCTCGGCAGCGCTGGTCACTGATCTTGAACAGCGTGGGTTACTCGATGACACTTTGGTCATTTGGGGTGGCGAATTTGGGCGCACTAGTTACAGCCAAGGAGGTTTGGGTAACGGCCGCGATCACCACGGTCGCTGCTTTTCAATTTGGATGGCGGGTGGAGGGGTCAAACGCGGTCACGTCCATGGTGCCACAGACGACTACTGTTACAACATCGTCAAAGATCCCGTGCACATCAACGATATGAATGCCACCATCCTCCATTGCATGGGGATTGACCACGAGCGATTCACTTTCAAATTTCAAGGGCTCAACACTCGTCTCACTGGGGTGGAGGAAGCGCATGTGGCGCATCAAATCCTCGCTTAAGTCGAGACAAACTAGGATACTATACCTAGATCCGAAGATGAGTTCCCATTCAGCTACCAGCCATCTCGCTTTCGCCGCGGGTTTGCTCTTGCTCGTGCCAAAGGCAAGGGCTGAAGGGGAAGGTCTCGAATTCAATCGGGATGTTCGGCCGATCCTTTCCGACAAATGTTTCGCGTGTCATGGGTTTGATGCGAAGACGCGGAAGGCGGGGTTGAGATTAGATACCAAGGAAGGAGCGTATTCTTTGAAGGATGGCGTTCAGGCGATCAAGCCGGGCGCTTTGCAAGAAAGCGAAGTCTGGCATCGGATCACACATGACGATGAAGACGAATTAATGCCTCCGCCGGAGAGTAATAAGAGTCTTACGGAAGAGGAAAAAGAAGTTCTCAAACGCTGGATTGAGCACGGTGCAAAATACCAGCCGCACTGGGCTTTTGTGCCGCCGAAAAAGAGGGCGCCTCCGGTGGTGTCGGGAGGGCGCAATCCCATCGATCAATTCATCGGAGCATGGCTCGAAGAAGAGGAACTGTCGTTCTCGCCCGAGGCTGACCGCACGACCTTGATTCGCCGGGTCACTTTGGATCTCACTGGCTTACCGCCGACTCTGCAGCAATTGGATCAGTTTCTCAATGACGTGGCACCTGGAGCCTACGAACGATTAGTGGATCGCTTGATGGCGACTCGCGATTATGCCGAACGCCGGGCGCAGGATTGGCTCGATCTGGCTCGTTATGCTGATACGCGGGGCTTTGCGGATGACAAGATGCGTCAGATCTGGCCCTACCGTGATTGGGTGGTTCGCGCGCTTCATCGTAATATGCCATTCGACCAATTCACGATCGAGCAACTTGCGGGGGATATGCTGCCCAACGCGACTGACGAGCAACGAATTGCGACGGGCTTTCACCGCAACGCGCCCCAGGCTCGTGGGAATACCTACCCGGCCGAAGAGTATCGTCTCAAAGGAGTGACCGACCGTGTTAATACGACGGGAAAAGTTTGGTTAGGTTTGACCATGGAATGTGCAGAGTGCCACGACCACAAATTCGATCCGATCAGTCAGCGTGATTACTTTTCAATGTTTGCTATTTTCAACAGCACCGAGCACCGGGGCAAGGGATATGGACAGGGAGGCCCGACAATGACCTACCGCCCTCCGGTGGCTGATCCTGATCTGGATCTGCTTGCCGAGCGTGCCCGTCTCAGGGCTGAATTGGTTTCAGCTCGCAAGAAACTTCCTGCTCCAAAAGCTCTCGGCGAGGAGGGCTTGTTGGGGAAATGGGATGCGCTTCATGTCGAATCCGACGCTACGAAGTTTTGTGCTACTGGCGACCTCACCATCACCGCCAAAATCCGCACCAAGCAGCCGGTCGCGAATCTTGTCTCCAAATACGATTGGCCTGGTAAGCAACGCAGTTATGTTTTTGGGATCGGCGGTGAGGGCGATGAAGAAGGAAGGCCTGGACACCTCTTTTTCTGGGCATCCGCTCGGACTGATCCGTACCAAGGCATCGCCATCCACGGCAGTCGTGTGGTCAATGATAATCATGATCACGATGTCGCCCTTGTCTTCAAAGCCGGGGAATCAGTGCGCCTCTTCGTCGATGGTATTGAGGACACCAAGGCTCGCGTGATCGGTTCACCGCCTCGATCGATTGCCGTTTCAAATCGTCCTCTTGCGATCGGGGTTGGCTATAAAAACTCATCTAAGCCTAATGCGCATCGCTTCGAAGGTTCGCTTAGGGAGGTTCGGCTCTATGACCGCGCGCTCGAGCTGATTCCAGAGAACGAGGAAATTCAAAAACTCCAGTCGGCTTTACATGAAATCGACGACAAGCAATCTGCAGGTTCGAAAGAAATTTCAGCTGTTCCCGTGATGAAAGAGCGCACGTCGCCCCGGCAAACTTTCATTCACCTCCGTGGAAGTTTCCTCAGCCCGGGAGATAAAGTGTCACCTGCCGCTCCTAAAATTTTGGTGCCCGAAGGTGAGAGGCAACCTGGTGACCGACTCGAATTCGCGCGTTGGCTCGTCGATGGAAAGAATCCACTGGTGGCGCGGGTTATTGTGAATCGCTTTTGGCAGAGCTATTTTGGCCAAGGTCTCGTCAGCACTTCGGACGACTTTGGGTCGCAAGGGGCACCGGCCACTCATCCCAAATTGCTTGATTGGTTAGCGACTGAATTTGTCGAAAGCGGTTGGGACATGAAATATCTTAACCGCCTGATTGTGACCTCGGCGGTGTATCGGCAAGGGGCGAAAATGAGTTCGCAGCTCAGGGAAAGAGATCCAAAAAATCGACTCCTCTCCCGCATGCCCCGGGTCCGCCTGCCGGCCGAGCAAATCCGTGATCAGGCTCTCGCAATCGGTGGCCTTCTTAAGTCTTTTCCGGGTGGCCCAAGTGTCTTTCCTCTGCAGCCTCAAAATTATTGGGAAGACCGCGATCTTCCCGGGAAATGGAAGGCTGGAAGCGGTGACGATTTGCACCGCAAAAGCCTCTACATTTATTGGAGACGAATGGCTCTGCATCCCACGATGGAACTCCTTGATGCTCCAGCTCGTGCGGTCTGCGTTTCCAGACGCAACTCGGCAAATTTACCGACCCAAGCGCTCGTGACTTTGAATGCGCCGGTCTTTGTCGAGTCCGCAGAGGGTTTGGCCAAACGACTGCTCGGGGAGTCTCTTGACCCCAAGGAACGCCTCGATCTCGCGTTTCGACTTTGCCTTGGCCGGTTTCCTGATGCTGACGAGCGGGAGAAGTTCCTGAGTTTTTTGGAGAGTCATTCCGCGCCATCTGATCTCGCGAAGTGGCAGAGTTTATCTACCGTCCTTTTGAACCTCGACGAGACTATTACACGTCCATGAACCATCTATGCTCCTCAGCAGATCTTACCCGCCGCGCTTTTCTGGGGCGGTCGGCGGGTGGGATTGGTTCGGTAGCGCTTGCGTCCTTGCTGAATGACAAGCTTCACGCTGGGCAGGGGAGCTTGCCAAACTTCCATCATGCTCCCAACGCAAAGCGCGTCATTTTTCTCTTCATGGCGGGGGGGCCTTCGCACATCGATCTTTTTGACCCCAAGCCGAAGCTCAACGAACTCGATGGGGAAGCGATTCCAAAGGAGTTGCTGAAGGACCATCAGCAGTTTGCGTTGATTCGTGGAACACCGAACCTTAAGGGTTCGTCCTATTCATTTCGTCCCCGCGGGGAATCAGGCACGATCATCTCAGAACTGATGCCTCATCTTGCAACGGTCGCCGATGAATTGACGGTGATTCGTTCGATGCACACTGACACCAACGTACACGATCCGGGGGTGAATTTCATGAACTGCGGAACCTTATTGGGTGATCGGCCGACTCTTGGATCCTGGATGTCTTATGGGCTTGGTTCGGTTAATGATGACCTTCCTGCTTATACGGTGCTGACTTCCGGAGTGAGCGATGGCCAACCGCTTTTGCAGAGTTTTTGGGGGAATGGATTTCTCGAATCCCGGCACGCTGGCGTGCCTTTCCGGAATAGTGGTGCTCCAGTGCTCCATCTTGATAATCCAAAGGGCGTCTCGACCAAGGGTCGGCGAACTGAACTTGATCTACTGCAGTGGATGAATCGCCGCCAACACCAGACTCTGGGTGATCCCGAGATCGCGACTCGCATTGCTTCGTATGAATTGGCCTTTCGTATGCAAGCCAGCGTGCCGCAACTTGCCGATCTGAGTAAGGAGTCAGAGAAAACCCTTGAGCAATATGGCGCTGATCGCGTGAAGCCATCTTTCGCTCGGAACTGCCTGATGGCGCGTCGCCTTGTCGAGCGTGGTGTTCGTTTTGTGCAACTCTACGACCGTGGTTGGGATTCGCATACCGATATGGATCGCGAACACCGACGGCAATGTGGCGCGGCCGACCAACCGATTGCTGCGCTCATTGCTGATCTTAAGCAACGTGGTTTACTTGACGACACCCTTGTCATCTGGGGCGGCGAATTTGGCCGGACACCGGTGGCGCAAGTGATGGGCAAAACCTGGGGGCGTGACCATCACCCGCACGGCTTTACGATGTGGATGGCCGGCGGTGGAATGAAACCTGGCCTCACCTACGGTGCGACTGATGACTTTGGCTATCACGCCACCGAGAACAAAGTTCACGTCCACGATCTCCATGCCACTATTCTTCACCAGCTAGGCATCGACCATAAACGCCTCACCTTCCGCAGTCAGGGCCGCGACTTCCGGCTCACCGATGTGCATGGCCATGTGATTAAGGATCTACTGGGCTAAGCTCCAGAAAATTGTGGGGTTTCCAAGCTAGACGCCTTAGCCTACTCGGGATAAAATAAATCCTGCTCGGTTGAAGACGAGTACACACACATCTATATTTCTTACTCATATCGTCGATATAACGGCGATGCGCACCCAGCTATGAAGCCGAATACATTTCTACTCACTACCGTCCAGGCCCTTGTGGTCGGCTCTGTTTTTCTTAATGCGACACCGGTTATTTCCGAATTTATGGCCGATAACGATACGGTCTTGGCCGATGAAGATGGCGATTTTTCGGACTGGATCGAAATTCACAATCCAGATGGGAACGAGGTCGATCTCGACGGCTACTTCCTGACTGATAAGGCGAGTAACCTCGACAAGTGGCGAATTCCCGCAGTCACTATCCCGGCTGGGGGTTACCTTGTCATCTTTGCTTCTGATAAAGATCGTTCAAATCCAGAGGCAGAGTTACACACTAGTTTTAAACTCCCTTTGAAAAGTGGTTACCTTGCCTTGGTGGCACCAGATGCCGTCACCGTCCTAACCGATTTTGGCTCGACTTACCCTTTGCAATTTGAGGACCAGTCATACGGAAAAGATAGTTTTGGGTCTGTGACACAGCAGCAGTTGATCAGTGGCACTTTGCCGGCCAAGTATTTTGTGCCATCGGATGGCTCACTGGGTGACACCTGGCAGGCACGTCCAGACTCCTTCAATGATTCGGCCTGGACTTCAACTACGACGGGAGTTGGATTCGACTCGGGGGTTCTCCTCGACTTGGTGGGCGACACGAACCTCGGCAACTCGACTCTCAAGCCGGCGATGCAGTCAATCAACGCCAGTTGTTACATCCGTATTCCATTCACTTACGACCCAAATAATAACCAGATACAATCGCTCTCTCTCAGCGTGAATTGTGACGATGGATTTGTTGCCTACATCAATGGAGTGGAATCAGGGAGCTACAATAACCCTGGCAATCTGGCTTGGAATTCCAATGCTACGGGATCGCGATCCGACTCTATCGCGGCAGCTGACCCAATTGTGGTTGATGCCACGGCGGGCGCAACGCAGGTGGTGGAAGGAGTAAACATCCTTGCGATACACGGCCTAAATCGGTCGGCAAATAGCTCTGATTTTCTTATTTATCCCGAGCTTACGGCCGCTGTTGTCGATACTTCTGGAGCGCAACGTGAAGGTTTTTTTAATTCGCCAACTCCGGGGCTCCCCAATTCCAGCGGCCAGGCCGCTGGTCCTCTATTTGTCAGTTTTACCGATAAGCCCGAGAGGCCTACTGCTGGCCAAGACCTCATTGTCACGGCTAAGATGGAAGCCGTTTCGTCTCCTGTTGCCGCGGTTACCATGTTCTATCGTGTCATGTTTGGTGGCGAAAAGACCCTTCTCATGAATGATGAGGGCACTGGCTCTGACGCTTTGGCTAATGATGGCATCTTTACCGCTGCCATCCCTGGAAGCGACTTCGACTCGGGAGAGATGATCCGTTGGAGATTCGAGGCGAGTGACGAGTTGGGGCTAGAAACAAAAATACCCGCCTTCAAGGATCCGGCCGACTCCCACCAATATGTCGGAACGGTTGCGGTGGATCCCTCTATTAAAACTAAGCTGAGCGTCGTGGAATGGTTTGTCCAAAACCCAGCGCGAGCCACTGGAACGGGTGGAACGCGTGGTGCGATTTTTTATTTGGGCGAGCTTTACGATAATGTCTTTTTTAATCGTCATGGTCAGTCGACTGGAGGATTCCCCAAGAAAAGTTACAATATTGATTTTAATAAGAGCCAGCGCTTCAGGTGGAGCGAGGATGCTCCTCGAACCAAGGATATTGACCTCATCACCAACTGGGCCGACAAGTCAAAGGTTCGCCATGTTATGGGCTATGAGATCATGCGTAATGCTGGCGTGCATGCTCACTTCGCATACACGGTCCGTGTACAGCAGAACGCCGAATTTTTTAGTACGGCAGACTTCGTTGAAGACGCCGATAATATTTATTTGAAGCGCGCGGGGCTCAATGAGGATGGCGCGTTGTATAAGGCTTACAACAATACTCTGACAGGAAGTGCCAATTCGGGGTTCGAAAAGAAGAACCGGCGCGACGAGAATAATTCCGACCTTCAGGACTTGATCAATGGCCTCGCCCAGAGTGGCGCCTCGCTGGACAATTTCACCTTCGACAACGTCAACATACCGATGTGCGTCAACATGATGGCTGCCGCGGCCGTTATCCGGAACATCGACATGCACCGGAAGAATTGGTACATCTACCGTGATACCGGGAAGACTGACGAGTGGGCACTCCTCCCCTGGGACCTCGACCTCTCTCAAGGGCGCTATTGGAGATCGCAATTCAACTATTTTAGTAACCTTATGGAGACAAATGGCTATATCGAGACAGGCAATTCCGTGCGCCTCCTTTCTCAGCTCTATAGCCGTCGATCGACGAGAGCCATGTTCTACCGTCGGGTTCGAAGCTTACATGATCTCTATTTACAGTCAGCTGATACGCCCATGGAAGAGCGCTATTACGAACGTAGACTCAATGAGCTGTCAGCTTTGCTAGACCCCGAAGATATCGTGCCTTCTGATGCTCAGCGAGACTTTGAAAAGTGGGGTTCTTGGCTACACAACGCAGATGGGGGTTCTGCTCCTGCCGTCCCATACACCACTAATAATCCTGATGTCGAAACCATGGCTGAAGGGGTCCAGCGTTTGCGCGACGAATTTTTAGCGCCGAGAAGGGCTTTTATTTATTCTCAAAATATCATCCCCGATGCTCAGACGGGTCAGCTGAGTCTTGTATACACTCCTCTGTTATCAGCGGGAGCACCGCTGACTCACCTCGTCCCTAGCAACGACTCCGTCGACAACGCTTGGATGAACTCTGATTTCGATGACACCAACTGGCTTACGGGAACTACCGGCGTAGGATTCGATTCTAGCATCAAGTACGACCCTCTTATTGGCACCGATACCGAAGCAACGATGCGGGGCACTCATTCCTCGGTCTACATGCGTTGTGAATTCGAAGTTGCCGACCCATCTATATTTCAGGCCATGGAGTTGCGGATGAAGTATGACGATGGTTTTGTCGTTTATCTCAACGGCACCAAGATTGCAGCAGAAAAGGCTCCGTCTAATCCTGTTTGGAACTCGATTGCTACTGCTGGCTATGAAGCTGACCCCTTGGAGTATGATACCTGGAATGTCAGCGCATCTCGCGGTGAGCTCAGACCTGGGACCAACGTCCTTGCGATTCATGGCATGAATCGGTCTTTGGGGAGTAGCGATCTAATCTTCATGCCGGAATTGCATGGTGGTATTGCTGATTCTAACGGGAGTACTGAGCCTCTAATCGAGTTTGGAGCAATCGAATTTAACCCCGTTTCGACCAATCAGGATGAAGAGTATATCGAGCTTGTGAACAACAATGGGATTGCGGTCGATGTCTCAAACTGGAAGGTAAGAGGCGGAGTTGAATTTGAGATACCTGCTGGCACGGTTATTCCTGCGGGCTGGACACTCTACCTAAGCCCGGATGCTAAGTCTTTTCGCGCTCGTAAGACTGGTCCTGCCGGAGGGCAGGGGAATTTTGTGGTGAGCCCCTATAAAGGACACCTTTCGAACCTTGGAGAGGCGCTTACGCTTATTGACCAACATGGAATGGAGAATAATTTCACTTCCTACGCCGGCAATCCTACCGACCAACAGGAGCATCTCGTCATTACTGAAATCATGTATCATCCCGAGCCTGATGGACTTGCCGAGTATATCGAATTGATGAACGTGAGTGACTCCGTAACTCTGGATCTTGCAGGTGTAAAATTCACCAGTGGTATCGATTTTGATTTTACCGGAAGCTCCGTCTCCAGCGTGGCGCCAGGCGGGCGGGTTCTCGTTGTGCGTGATCTCGCCGCATTTGAACTCGCTTATGGTAAAGGACTCCCAGTCGCGGGAGTCTTTGCAAATTCTACGAGTTTGAGTAATGCAGGGGAGAAGTTGAAACTTGAGGACGCCTCGAATGGCACGATCAAGGAATTCTCTTATAACGATAAGTCGCCTTGGCCTGTAGCAGCCGACACGCTTGGCTATAGCATAGTTCTTAGGGCGCCGGGTCAGAATCTCGACCCTTCTGAGCCTACTCACTGGAGGGCAAGTGTCGCTCCTGGAGGAACACCTGGAAGTTCTGATGGCACTCTGCTTGCGGGCAATCCATCGGATGATCTCGACGGTGATGGATTGAATGCTCTTCTGGAGCATGCGCTTGGAACCAGTGATAATGATGCGACGCAATCGGGATCTGCCAGTGCTAGCCGCATGATTATCGATGGCATCCTTTACGATTCTTTCACCTACACCGTGAAGGAAGTCGCTGATGATGTGCGGACATCTGTTGAGACAACCACCGACCTCCAAAATTGGAGTAATGACCTGGCCGATTTCGTCGAGTTAGTCGTGACTTCCAATGGTGACGGGACGGTGACTCGCACTGTCCGCTTGGCAACCCCTGCCGGAGTTGGCAGTAGGCGTTTTTTCCGGGTGAAAGCAGAGTTACGGTAGAGATTTTTTTTGAGGCTTTATGAAGTACTTAATTCGAAAATCGAGCTGGTTTGTCTGGTCGTTGTGGATGGCTCCGATTTTTGCTGATGAAACAAAAGTGCTGCCCCCTCCAATCAGCCCTGACTCTGCCAAATCAGGAGATTACTTCACACTGATCGTCTTGCCAGACACTCAGGGTTATGCCGATACTCGACACCGGGAGACCCAAAAACATTGGCCAGAGATCGGCGATCAGAGAGCCTGCTTTTTTGGGCAGACCGAATGGATTAAAAAAAATTACCGCGCAAGAAACATCGCTCTGGTGACGCATGTGGGCGATATCACTCAGACCGAGCATGACGATGAATGGAAGATCGCGGACGCCGCTTTCAAGACAATCGAGTCTCATGTTCCTTATGTTCTGTGTTCGGGAAATCACGACATGGGTTACTCCCCTCAGCTGCGCAAGACGTGCCAATCTCGCGCGAGCCAGTTCAGTCGTTATTTTCCACCTTCACGTTTTACGAAGAACCCCTTGTATGACGGGCACTTTGCTCCTGAGAGAGATGGGCATTTTCGTGAGCCTGGGAAAGCTGAGAACTATTACCTCTATTTCCAGGCAGGGGAGATGGACTTCTTGGTAATCACCCTTGAGTTCAAACCAAGGGACGAAGCGATAGCCTGGGCAAACCAAGTGGCGGAGAAGCATCCCGATCACCGGATCGTTGTGGTCACCCACGGTTATCTCACGAATAAAGGTCGGCTTTCGGAATCCGATGGATATCCGATCAAAGGCAACTCGGGACGAGCGATATGGGAAAAGTTCGTCAGCCGTCACTCCAACATCTTTCTGGTGCTATCTGGACATTTTGGAGAGAGCCAGCTGACCAGCAAGGGGCGGCACGGAAATATTGTCCACCAGATCCAATCTGATTATTGGTACTTTGATCTCCCCCGAATCAAGGCGGGGAGCGGATTCCTTCGTATTCTGACCTTTTGTCCCGGCGAGGACCGGATCCAAGTGGAAACTTATTCGCCCGTGCTGGATGAATTCCTCACCCGGCCAAGTAGCAAGTTCTCGCTGCCATACGCGATGAAGAAGAAAAATGGCTAATTCGTATCGTGACTTCTTTTTCGCCCGATCTTTCTGCCTCGACCTAGGCAGGGGGCGTCCCTATTTTTTCACGATGAATCTGATCCGAGGTTTTTTTGCAAGGCGTGCATTTGTGGCTGCCCTCCTTGTCTCTTCGTCGGCTCACGCTGAAAAACCTTCTGCGCAGATACGCGATTTCAAAAAGGGGGTTCAACAGATTTTTGAAAAGCATTGCTACGAGTGCCACGGTCGAGAAAAGACCAAGGGGAAAGTCGATCTCACAAAGTATGCGACATGGGACGACCTTGAGGAGGATCCCGAGTTGATTGAAGAAATGATCGAGGTCCTCGACAAAAACGAAATGCCTCCGGAAGAGGAGCTTCAGCCCACTCAGCATCAACGAGACCGTCTGATATCGGGACTTAAAAAAGCATTCGCTAATTCTACGAGACACGACCAGCCGTTGGTTCCGATGAGATTGCGGCGTATGAATCGCTTTGAATATGGCAATGCAGTTAGGGATTTGTTCGATCTCGAGTCATGGGTCTATTCTATTAATGATCGTATTATCCGGGATCATAGTAATTACTTCAGGCCCGAGTCGGGGGAAATGCCCAAGGTTGTCAGAGTGGGGAATCGGATTATGGGGCTCCAGCAATTGCTGGAAAATCGCCTGCTTGGAGTCATGGCCTTTCCCAAGGATCCTCCGGCGGAGAATGGCTTCAATAATCGTGGGGATCATTTGAGTTTGTCTCCAGTTCTCATGGAGTCGTTTTTGGAGCTGAGCCGGTCCATCGTTCATGCCGAAAATTTCGATGAGAATTGTGGGGTTTGGTATGATTTGTTTGACGACCCCTTGAGCCCAAAAGCGAAAGCTCGAAGGGCTTCGATTTCAGTGGATCGATCAGTCGCGGCCGGCAGCACCGGGCTGACGATCAGCGCTTGGATCCGCCCCACAAATTTGTCTGATCAATGGCAGACTATCGTACGGCGGGAGGATTCGTGGCGACGCCAATTGCTGGCGATTGGCCGGACTGGGAAAACCTGGGGGCTCTGGATGGGTGCGGGGATTGCAGGAAAGTATGAGGAATTTGGAGCTGCAGTGGATCCCAAAATACTTAGCGATGGGGAGTGGCATCATGTTGCGGGAACTATCGATGGTAAAAAGATTCGCATCTACCTAGATGGCAAGGAGGTTGGGAGTAAGCTGATGGCTGGCAAGCTTAGCACCCAAAGCGCTGGTCCGATGTTGGTTGGGGCCCATGGCGATGAGCTTTTTCATGGTGATTTGAATGATGTCCGCCTTTACCGATCCGGATTGAATGGACTTCAGATTCAGAGCATTGCCTCCGGCGAGAAAGGAATCGCCGGGGATGAGCTGATGGGTAGCTGGAGTTTGCCTGATGAGGCCAAGCCAAAGGTTGAACAACCAGTTGAGAAGATTGCACATGAGCGGATCGAGAAATTCCTCTTGAAGGCTTTTCATTCACCTGCCGATGAAAAGACGGGGAAGCTCTATGCAAGATACTTTGATAAGCAGTATGAAAAGAGCGGAGATTTCACCCGCAGCATGAAGGATGTGGTCTCGGCGGCTTTAGCTTCTCCGCGATTTATCTTTGTTCATAACGAGCGAGATGATGTGTCACCAAATCAGGCTTCATTCAATTTAGCGACGCGTCTTTCGATGTTTTTGTGGAGCTCCATCCCAGACGAGGAATTACTAGAGTTGGCGGCTAACGGAGAGCTTCAAAACGCCGAGGTCTTGAGTAAACAAGTGGATCGCATGCTTAATCACCATCGCGTAAAGAACTTCTGTGATAGTTTTGCTCCCCAGTGGTTGAAACTTAATAATCTGGTTTCGGCCTCGCCGGATTTTAAATCGCACCGTGACTATTACTTTGGAGGTGACGATAAGATTTCTTACAAGCGTGGGATGCATATGATGCTGGAGCCGCTCTTGAATTTCGAGACAGTCTTTATCGAGAATAGACCGATTTCTGAGCTGGTTGATTCAGACTTTACTTACCGGAGCCACTTACTGAGCGAATGGTATCAGGGCAGGGCCGCGACTTATTCAATCAACGTAAATCTGCGTGATATCGAATACACGCGAATACCCGTCACGGACCGAAGAAATGGTGGTGTCATGACGACAGGAGCTGTAATGGTAATGACCTCCAGTCCGTTCCGATCACTCCCGATCACGCGTGGCTCATGGGTTTCATCTGTCATTTTTAATGACCCGCCTGAGCCTCCGCCCGATGACATTCCTGACCTGCGAGCGGATGATAAAACGCTTCAAAAGGAGGGTCTGACGGTTCGGCAAAAACTCAACCAACACAGCAGCGATGCTCAGTGTGCGAGCTGTCATGTAAAGATTGATCCCTTTGGCTTCGCCTTAGAAAACTATGACTTACTAGGCCGCTGGCGGGATCATTACCGTACCGGATTGAAAGTAGATGCGAGTGGAAAGCTTTTTGGGAAACACGAGTTCACGGATATCGTAGGTTTTAAAGATGCTATTTTAGCTGAGGAGGATCTTTTCGCGAAGGCCTTCATCGGGCACCTCCTGTCATATGCCCTTGGGCGTGAGCTCACCTTGGCAGATCGCATTGCGACAGGTGAAATTGCCGATGCAAGTCGAGCTGGTGGCTACCGGATGCGTGATGTCATCAAAAACATTGCAGTCCATCCTCTTATCACTCAAATTACAAAGCCATGAAATCAATCGGTCGACGAAAGTTTCTTCTCGGAGCCAGCGGAAGCGCGATGGCTCTCCCTTGGTTGGAGATGTATGCTGCTGATCCAAAGACAAAGAAGGATAAGGAGCCGCCATTGCGTTTCGCTTCGTTTTATTCCCCGATGGGTTTTGTGAGGGATCATTTTTTCCCGGAGCAAGGCATCTCTGACTTTCTGTCGATGCCCACTCTTAGCCCACTTAAAAATGTGGGGAGTAAAGTTTCCCTGATCACCGGACTATCGAGGGTGAATGTAAGAGGAGTCGATGTTCACAATCAATGCAGTTCCTGCTACCTCTCTTCGGCTGATCCAAATGGCAAACTCAAATCGCCCTATCCGATGGACCGGACACTGGATCATCTTATCGCAGACAAGGTCAGCCATCGGACCCCGATCCGGTCATTGGAGTTGAATTGTAATAGTTTTAAGGACCTTAAGGAGTCGATCTACCTCGACAATATTTCTTGGTATGGTCCAGAGCATGTTGCGACCGCGATGAAAGACCCAAGCAAGGTCTATCAACGACTTTTTAAGACGAGTAATTCGAACAAAGACATCACCGATTTAATTTTGGAAGATGCCTCTAACTTTAAAAAGAATTTGTCCTATCATGATAAGGGCAAGCTAGATGAATACTTCGATTCCGTGCGGGAAATCGAAATGCAGATCGAGAAGCTAAACGAGTACTACCGCAAGCGGAAGAGAGCGGATGTCCTAGAGCCCGGCGAAGGCCCGATGACGCGTGGAGAGTATATCAAGTTAATGGGGAAGTTGCTGGTGGTGGCTTTTCAGGGTGACCTGACCCACGTAGCGACTTTCATGCTTGCTCCCGAGAGATGGGGGTCTCCACAACATTTCCATGAACTACAATTCACCAAGTCACATCATGGGCTCACACACGGGCAGGACAACGAAGGGGTGAAAAAGTTTTTGGTTCAAGTGGACCGATTTTATATGGAGCTCTTCGCTGAGATATTAGAACAAATGGACGCGATCAGCGAGGGAGCTGGGACGCTTTTAGACCATTCCATGGTCACGTTGGGATCAGGATTAGGTGATGGGAAAGACCACACCATGAATGAGCTTCCAATTATCGTGGCTGGCTCAGCCAATGGCAGGATCAAGACAGGCCGCGTCCTCAATTGTCCTGAAAATACTCCTTTGGCGAATCTATGGCTATCGCAAGCCAAGTTGATGGGAACTGGCATGAAGCAGTTTGCCGATAGTACCGGACCATTGAATGGCTTGCTTGTTTAAGTCTGGCCCAGCTACTTCTTGGGGATTTCTCCCGCGAGTTTCACATACTCGTGGCTCAGTTTTCCAATTTCTTTGGCCGTCCATTTCCGGAAGCCGAGGGGGCGTTTGTCCGAGTTCTTGCTGGTCGTCTCACCATTCACCATCTTCCTTTGGGTAAATGGCGGGGTTCGATTCGTCGAGGTGCGAATATCGGAGTGAATTGGCTAGAATGATTTTGCGATGCTAGTCGATTGGAATACGGTTAAGGGTGTACCAAGCTTGAGGGTGGTTTAGCCTTTGACCTAACTTTGACCTCAACCCTTGGGTGGTCAGCTCAAAGACATAGTTGGTTCTTAGATTTTCGACCTTAAAGCGGACTGATCTTCCGCCCTTGGAAGTTTTAATCCCACTGATTTTGTGCCGAGCAGGATTGATTTCGTCACCACCGTAACGAGAGGAATATTGGTAAGTAAAACTACTCACCTTAAGTGACTCGGGGGTCAATGAATCGGGATGGAGTGGCTCGGTAAAAACTAATTCGAAACCTTCGGGCTGGGCTTTTATCTCCTTGATTGCAAATGGTGTTTTTTGATTAAAGCTAATCCGCTGTAGTCCATAACTCCGATTTCCAAGAGACGACCAACCACGGTTGCTCATTCCAACAAACAACGAACCATCAGGCGCAAATTGAAGGCGCAAGACTGCTGCGGGGAAGTGATTTAAGAATGGGAAGCAAGCTCCTTGATACTGTCCATCCACTTCCTCCAAAAAGACACGATTCACCGCGGAGTTGGTAAACTCACCGATCAGGAATTGTCCGTCGAAGGGACCAAACTTTCCGTCTTGGTCGATAACTTTCACATCAGTCGCAGATCTCCCCATCTTATTGTAGGGCAGCCAAACTGCGGGTGGGACAAATCTCTCTGAGCTAGTGAGCGCTTCTCCATAATCTTGATTAGGCTCGGGAATCACTTTCATTTCAAAGGGAGCTTCTGGCGACTTGAGGCTAGCAAGCGATTCCTGATTTCCATAAAAGACGCCGGGCCTGAGATGGTAAATTGGAGTGGCGGGAATCCAGGTCCCTTGTTGGTCCGAGAAGAATAAGTCCCCTTTCAAATTTGCTCCCATCCCAGAAGGCGAACGCATTCCTAAGGCTTTGGGCTGGAAGGAGCCGTCCTTACCAATCGTTCCAGCCCAGCCACGCCAGCCGATGTGATTGTTTGCTAGCTTTCCCATGCCCAGGTTGAGGGATACCCAGAGGTTGCCATTTCCGTCGCGAGCTGGGCCGTAAGCATAGGCGTGGTAGTTGCCCGAGACATTCCAGCCGTCACACTCGGTGAGATAAGCATCCGCCTCTCCATTATTATTGCTATCTTGGAGACGTGTTACTTCACCTCGTTGGGCCACCAAGAGATCCTTCCCATCTTTTAGCAATCCAAGCGGTTCATGTAGTCCGGAAGCGAAGAGCTTGAAATTGATTTTATTACGATCGGTAGACAAGGGATTCTCGAGCATCCAGATTTCTCCCTTGCGAATACAAACCGCCAGTTTGTTGCCAACCCATTCCATACCACTGACTTCCATGGGAATGCCTTCACCTGGTTTCCACGAAGGATCGCGGGAATCTTTTTCGCCACCTGCGGCGAGGATCTCGAAGCGCTCGTATGATCTGGGAATTTTTGTCTCTTCAGCCTGAGTGTCCAATGTCATCGAGATGACTAGGACAAGTTGGAGTAGCACCTTGGCCCTTTTAGATTGATCGAGAAGGTGTTGACTCAAATTTCTCATTTCCATGAATAGATATATTTGATGCTGCGTTCGCCGGTGATTGTCTCAAGCCGCAATCCTGCCGGATGCGCGACTTGCGGAGATATTCCTTGGTCCCACTTCACCATTCGGATCAACTTTTCGTTTTCAATCCGATAGCTATCTTGGATGTTTTGATTGGTCCTACTGGATAAAAACGTGGGGTTACCATGAGTGCCGATCGTATAACCCCGGAAACGTGATGCTTCGAGTCCGGCATTATTCACTGGATAGACTTCGCTACTTAAAGGTTTTTCGAATGGTGCGAATCTTGAGAACCAGGTGCCATAGGCATTAAAAAATTGCCCCCGCCAGACCTGCGATAGTTGTGATTTCATTCCGTCGTAAGCGATATGAATTTCTCCTGGGAATCCTACCAAGATGGCCTTCGTTCCAGTCTCCTCGAAGAAGGCGCGCTGGATGATAGGAGTCTTTTGCGGCACAAGCTCAAAGCGGCTGTTACGCTGATTTGGAAATCCCTGTGGTGAGCCTTTTCCTTCTTTGATGAATCCCCAAATGGCGGCGATCTGGTGCTCCGTGTCGCCACCAAGAACATCGAGAATGGAGGATTGGCCTTTGGGCCAAAAAGAGGGCATGAGCGTTCCCGGGCGATAACCGGAAGGATCGAGAAGATAGGAGCGGAACCAGCTGGGTTGAATTCGCTGATCAAGCGAGCTAATATTAAGCGCCGGAATCCCCAGTGATTGTTGATCTCCCCAACTGTGGCAGGTGATACAGTTAACGCCGCCTTGATTGCCCAGGAGCTTACGCCCCATTTCGGTGTGCTTTGGATTTAGGGTGATAGGCTGCGCCCGTGGATCAGAATCGAGTTCAGCGAGCCACTTTGCGAGAGTCTCCGCATGGGCCGGATAGGCCGGCATCTGTGTTTTTAAATAAGGACGAACCCGGCGATCTTTGCGTCCTTCTAGCACGCCCACCAGCCAGTCGTATCGAAGTTTATGACCAATGCCAGTTAGGGGTGGAGGCACGCGGCCGGAGTCACCAAGGCTTTTGTTACCGATGAAGAAAGAATCGACCTCTGGGACCGGACCGCCTCTTCCATCGCGGCTGTGGCAGGCGTAACAATTCATAGCGGCAAAGCTTAGATGTCCTTTCAAAGTAGCTGGGGGGACAGTTTTGTTTCCCTTAAGGTAGAGAGCTAGGGAAGCGCGTTGTGTTTTTGTGAGCCGATAGTGGGGTGCTCCTTTGACAGGATTCTTTGAGATGCAGTCCCCATTTTCAAAAGAAGAAGATAATGCGAGTGGACGTAATTTTGATCCTTTTATTTCCGGTAAGTCGTGGCATGAAGCACAGTTCATTTTGGTGACCAGCGATCTTCCTCGGGCGACTTTTTCGTGATCTATTTTGGGCCAGGGAATAAGATCAGGAGCTTGTCTTGGATCGCTTGATTGGTAGTCGAGCAAATGAGCGGCAAGGTCGATGGCCTCCTGTTTTTCAAGAGGAATACGAGGCATTCGACTATCTGGACGAAACTTCGAAGTATCAGCGAGAAAGTGTTCCAGCGCGGTGAGAGTCGTCTTCTGTCCCAGATCTGGTAATGGGACTGCTAGAGCTGGGCTAAGTTTTAAGCCACTTCCTTGTGGCCCACGAAAATCACGGGTTGGAGCATGGCAGGCAACACAGCCTTTTTCATGATAGAGAGCGCTTCCACGTTCTGCATTGGCATGACGGGCTTTCTTAAATTTGAGCCCGTTCCCAAGGGTAGCTAGATAAGAAACGATGGCATCAATTTCTTGTTCAACGAGGCCATGTGCCATGTGCGGCATGGTGGATCCTTGACGGCTAGCCTCGGGATTCTGAAGAAATTGTATGACCCAATCATGACTTACCCTACTTGATAGGTTTTCGAGGGAAGGACCTTTCCGGGGAATGATAACTTGGAAACCTCCGTGGCAATTGGCGCAGCCAAGTTCAGAAAAAAGAACCGCGCCCCCTTGTGCCGAAGGAGCCCGCGAATGAAAACGCTCGTAGCCGACGACATGAGGTTCGGCATGCGCTCCTCCCCAGGTGAGTAGCAATAAAGCAGATAGAAAATTCCGCATCATCTTTTCAAGCAGTCATCAAGATACGCCCTTGAGGTATTGATAGCTTTTGTAATCTCTGCTGCGGACCCAAGCATTGGAATTCCTCTTGGGACCGGGTGGCCAAAGATCTCTACGAGTCCCAAGTATCGGATGTCACGAAGGACTTTCAGGATGGGGATGTAATCGAGGTTTCCAAACCCGGGGAGTTGTTTGAGTTGTTCCTGTTTGGACATCTTCTTTTTCGAAGAGGGATGATATTCTTGGAAATAAATGAACGGAATGTGGGTGTTTCCTCCTTCCCTGAGTAGTGCAGGAATCTGATCAATGGCGTCGTGAAGATGATGTGGGGCGAAAGCAACTCCGACGTTCTTCGAAGGATTTAACTCGTAAAAATATCTTATTGAATCGGGAGAAGAGAGCATTGAATTATTGTGATTTTCAATGGCCATGGTGACACCAAGTTCTTCGGCCAGTTCATAGTGGGGTTTCAGTTTTTCAAAAAAGGCTTTTACTTGTTTTTTAGCCTCTTGGCCTACTGGATCTTTAGGCCCCATGCCACCTGAGCCGCACACCGTGATCGAGCCCCCGTTCTTTTTCGTCCAGCGCATCTCATTGTCCTGCCGGAAAGGGCCAAGGGGATAGCAGGTTGAAACTGACATCGTGGTGAGATGCTTTTTAAGGAGCTCTTGGAAAGCTTCATCTCCGATTTTGCTGATTTGCTCGCGATGAGTCGCATGAACTTTGCGCCAAATATCTACCGATTCACTGCCTGTTTTTACTGCCTCTGATAAAACATGATCAAGAGGCATAGTTCCATACATCGCTGATGACATGACATAGCGGGGCGACCATTCTTGTTCTAGGCCCCTCGCAGAAGTGAAAAGAGCGGAACCTCCGATGAGAGTTGAAAAATTTCTTCGATTCATTTCTTCGCCTCTTCCTCGAGCATCTTGATCCAAGGTCCCACATAGTGCCCGTTGTCATGAAATGTTCTACCTGAGACCAGGTTTCCATCGATCACACAGGCTTCGTTGACATATATGCCGCCACAAATCTCGAGATCAAACTGGCATTTTGCCACGGTTGCCATCCGTCGGCCCTTCACGCAATTCGCGCGTGCGGGAATCTCAACCCCGTGACAAACACTGGCAATCGGTTTATTTCGCTCAAAGAACCATTGGGTTAATTGAATAAGATCCGGATCTTCACGAATGTATTCTGGTGCTCGTCCGCCGGAAAATAGAATACCGAGATACTCTTTTGGGTTCACCTCTGAAAAAGCAAGATCAGCAGCTAGCTGATATCCCTCCCACTCACGTGTGATAGTCCAGCCTGGACGGACTTCGTGCATCACCATTTGATAGAGCCTCTTTTCTGGAGCGATCACTACTGGTTCAATCCCAGCCTCCTGCAAGCGGTAGTAGGGGTAGAGAGTGTCTACGGTCTCAGTTGCATCACCAATTACAATCAGAGCTTTCCCGATCACTTTGTTTGTCATTCCGGTATGCTAATTTCCTAGGTTGAGACGTCTATCTATTTATAGCTCAGAAAAACGTATCGCTTTGACGATAGTTTTCTACCTGACTATCGATGGAATTTATTTTGAACAATACGGACACATGAAATTACAAAAAGGAGTTCTAGGCACGCTTGTCATCGTTTTGTTTTCTACGCCTGATGTGGGAGCGGAAAAGGCGAAGAGAGAAGAGAAGAATTTGTTCATCCTTTCCGGTCAATCGAACATGGCCGGAATGGATGAGTCTCTCACGTTTACTCCGGCCGTGGTCAAGACCTTTGGGAAAGATGGGGTCATCGTTGTAAAGAATGCCAGCAGCGGGCAGTCGATTCGTAGTTGGGCCAAGACGAACCATGAAGATCCTCCTCCAACGCGGGGTCGTGTCCCGAAGGTGAGGGGAGAGCTTTACGACCCCTTGATCAAGAAGGTGAAGACGGCGATTGAGGGAGAGCCATTAAAGACAGTAACCTTGGTTTGGATGCAGGGCGAATCAGATCTCAACAACACGGCCTACGATGCCTACCTCAAGGAGTTGCTTGAGCAGTTGCAGACGGATTTGGCCTTCAAGGAAATCAATATTGTGATTGGAAGGATCAGTGACAGCGGGCTCGACAATCCCAAGCGCCTCGAAGGACGCCTCAATATCCGAAAAGTTCAGAAGACCTTCGCCGAAGCGTATCCTCGCGGAGCGTGGGTCGATACCGATGATTTGAATGACCGCGAAGCTGAAGGAAAAGTGATCCACGATCTCCACTACACCAAGGAAGGATATCGGGAGCTGGGAACGAGATTCGCAGAGGAGGCGATTCGTTTGATTAAGCGTCGAACTACGCAAAAAGAGTGATCTACCTACCCGTTATGGGGTAGGATATGTGTTTGAAGATTTGAAAGCTCTTGCTACTGGCACTCGTTCGGAGCCCACGGAGTTAATCAAATATTTATGAAAATGAACAATAGAAGAAACGTAACAAGCCTACTGGCGGCCATGAGCCTTAGCTTTTCCGGTGTCGCAAGCGCCGAACTCCCTGATCCCGATGGGAAGCCCGCCGACATGAGCAAGCCGGTTCAAGTCTACATTCTGATGGGGCAGTCCAACATGCTTGGCTTCGGCAAAATTAGTGGAGGTGAAGGGTCTCTCGAGCATGCTGTGAAGGAAAAAGGTCTCTATCCTTACCTTGTTGATGGCGAGGGTAATTGGACCGAGCGCAAGGATGTGCGCAATGTCCGCGTGATGGGGAGTGGAGGCCCGGGTAAAACTAGGCAATTCAACAACGAGTGGATGAAGATCGGGAAAGGTAAGATCGGTCCTGAGATTGGGATTGGTCATTACATTGGCCAAGCGGTCGATGCTCCGGTCATGATTCTAAAAAGCTGCATTGGAAACCGGGGTCTTGGTTGGGACCTTCTCCCTCCAGGCAGTGAAGGTTTTGAATTCACCGATTCGAAAGGGCAGGCTTGGGTTCACCCCGGATACAAAGGTTCTCCTGAAAGATGGAAAAAGGGCGAAGAGCCCAAGCCGATTGGGTGGTATGCCGGATTGCAATACGATGGCGATGTCGACCGGGCGAAGAAGGTTCTCGCGGAACTCGATAAATATTACCCTGAGGCGACAAAGTATGAAGTAGCAGGATTTCTTTGGTGGCAGGGCGATCGTGACAGCCGGAGTGAGGCTCTTTCGCAGCGATATGAGAAGAACCTTGTGAATCTAATTAAGTCTCTCCGTAAGGATTTCAAGGCACCCAATGCAAAGTTTGTGACGGCATCTCTTGGTCAGACCAAGCAGGGGGCCACTGATGGAGGCGGCAAGATTCTAGATGCCATGCTCGCAGTTGATGGTGAATCCGGCAAATACCCCGAATTCAAAGGAAACGTGGCGGCTGTTTATACGCATCCGCTGTCTAAGGGGGGAAGCTCCGGCGGGCACTATAGTGGAAACGCTGAAACCTACATGAACGTTGGTGATGCGATGGGCAAGGCAATGGTCGAGTTGCTCAAAAAATAAATTAGCCCAATAGAATAGAAGGGCGGATCCGTGATTTTGCGGACCCGCTCTTACTTTGTACAAAAGCTTCAGTTGACGACTTTCTGTTCAGGAGCGGCTTTGTCGGGTCAAAGGCCTCCTGTCACATCATGAGATCCCAGATCAGAGCTGGCCATATCTACCGCTAAAAGATAGGCTATTCCCTTCGTCTCTTAGATTGGTTATGGTGCTTTTAAAGATTATTAACCCCGCCTCATTAGCTAAGTGGCTCCTTCTTCTAAGTGCTCTTGGAAGTTGTCTCTTGGTGGGGCTTTTATCGCTGTCAGCTGATTCTCATCTTGCAGAGCAAAACTTGTTAGCAGGTGCTCACGTTCAGGATATCACACCTCCTTTTGATTCTCTTTTGATCAATGGAGGGTTTGTTGAAAGAAGACGGGGGAAGATGCGGCCAGGTGATCTCAAGGCGCGTTGTTTTGTTTTACAGCGTGGTGAAGTCAGCATCGCGGTAGCAGTGGTCGATAGCTGCATGATTCCTCGGGATGTTTGTGATCGGACAAAAGCTCTGGCATCACAAAAAACTGGGATTCCCATTGATCGAATCGTGATTGCAGCGACTCATACCCACTCTGCTCCGAGCACGATGGATTATTGTTTGGGAACAATGGCAGACCCGGCTTACACCAAATTCTTACCGAGTAAAATCGCGGAGGGAATTGTGAAGGCCTATGGGAAAATCGAGCCAGCAAAGATTGGTCATAAGCAAGTGAAAGCGACTGGCTACAATTACAATCGGCGCTGGATCACGCGGCCAGATCAAATGCAAAGAGACCCCTTTGGTGATAAAACGGTCCGAGCTATGATGCATCCTGGATTTCGAAATCCAAAATACGTCGGGCCCTCTGGGCCGGTCGATGATGAATTGTCTGTCTTATCGATTCAGGCTTTGAATGGTGATCCGATTGGCGTGCTCGCGAATTTTTCGATGCACTACCATGGCGGTGGAGGAGGCCCTGCGGATTACTTCGGTCTTTTTTCTGATCGGCTTGCTAAGCAGTTGGCTGTCGGAGGGCGTGAGCCTGTGTGCGCCATGACTCAGGGCACGAGCGGAGATCTACATTTGCGAGATTATGAAGGCGACCGAACTAATTCAGATATCTCGATCTATACTGATGGGCTGGTTGAGATTGCTAAAGGGGCGGTTGGAAAGGTTCGTTATGACCGAAGTCCCCTGCTCGGGATGGACCAGAAAGAGCTCACGCTTTCACGGCGATTGCCTGACGTGAAGCGTTTGGCTTGGGCTGATAAAATGCTCTCTGAAATGAAAGGGCAAAGGCCCAAAAATCGCCCCGAAGTTTACGCGGAACAGGCTCGATATATTCATAAAAATCCCACTGAAAACCTTGTCTTGCAAACGCTACGGATTGGAAGTTTGGGGATTACGACAATTCCCAATGAAGTTTACGCCATCACGGGACTTAAGCTCAAAGCCTGGAGCCCATTCCCTTCGACCTTTAATATTGAATTGGCGAACGGAGCCGCGGGATACATTCCGCCTCCTGAACAACACGCTTTGGGAGGTTACACCACTTGGCCGGCTAGGACCGCCGGGTTAGAGGTGGAGGCCGAGCCAAAGATCGTTGAGACTTTGTTGAGCTCTTTTGAATCTCTCGCAGGAAAACCCCGTCGACCGTCACTGAGGCATCAAGGAGATTACGTAAAATGGATCATGGCGCAAAAACCTTTGGCCTACTTTCAGTGTGAGGATTTGGGAGGGGGCAAGTTGGACGATGCCTCTGGCCAAGGTCGTAACGGCCATGTTGAGGGAAGGGTGGCTTATCATCTCCCGGGGCCTGAGTGTCAGGCTATTTCTGAACAAAACCCAAATAACGCTCTTCAGCTGGCAGGTGGACGTATTTCAGTCACGGTTCCAAAGGCGCGAACATTATCATTTTGGTTTTGGAATGGCATGAGTAATACGGTGCGAGATCATACCGGTGACCTTGTGCAGCATGGGGTGTCTCGCTTTCTGAGGATTGGCGGCAAGGCGGATGGAGATTCTAGTGGTTCTTTGATTTTACAAGATGGTGAAAAACGTTTTTTTGGTAAGACAAAGTTAGCCTTAAAAGCATGGCATCATGTCGTAATGTCCCAAGAGGAGGAAGAGGTTAAGATTTATCTTGATGGGCACATCATGCCAGAAGTGAGCGCCCCTCTTACCCCGTCTGAATCTGAGCAATGGCACTTGGGGGGAGAGTTGCCAGTCGAAGGGCGCCTCGATGAAGTCGCTTGGTTTAAGGGCGCCTTTAGCCCAAAAGAAGCGGCCCAAAATTTTTCTGCTTCAAGGATGACTCCACCCGCGCGCCCTGCCCCACCCCGTCCGAAGTATGACCGCGGTGCGATGGCTGGTTATCAAAAATCAGTTTTGGCTTCTCAACCATCAGTCTGGATCGAACACGGAAATGAAGCTTCTCAGCAGCGCGTTCAGAAAAAAATTGAAGGGATTGAAGACGTCTACACTGTAGAATTTTGGGTTCGTAACCAACTCCCAAATCAAACCCGCCCGGTTACTGCCTACTTGTTTTCGCGAGGAGTGGATGGCATGAAAGAGGCGGAAGGAGACCATCTTGGCATTGGGGGATCACACCTTGCAGCGGGAAAATTAATTGTTTTTCAGGGGAACCGGAGCGGGGGGCTATTAACGGGAGTGACTGAGCTTGAACCAAATAGCTGGCACCATCTCGCCATGATTCGTGAGGGAGAGCGAGTGCGAGTGTATTTGAATGGAAGATCTGAACCTGAAATCGATGGGGCCCTTGCTCGCACTTATCCGGATGAGCATCCTGAGTTTTTTTTCGGAGGCCGAAGCGATCGCTTTTCTATTCTTGAGGGGCGCCTCGATCATGTTGCTTTATATGATCGCGCGCTCTCTATTGCTGAGATTGCGGGGCATTACGAAGCAGTCAATTTGCTGCCAAGTGAAAAGAATTTAGAGGAAAGCAATTCCGGTGCCCTTTCGCCACAGGATGCTCTCTCAAGCATACATGTGCCTGAGGGCTATCGAATTGACTTGGTGGCGAGTGAGCCGTTGGTCAAAGATCCCGTCGCAATTGATTGGGGGGCTGATGGTAAATTATGGGTTGCGGAGATGGCAGATTATCCCTCTGGAGTTGATGGTAAGCCTGGAGGACGTGTGCGGTTTTTGGAGGATCTTGATGGGGATGGGAAATACGAAAAATCGACTCTTTTTCTCAAAGGGCTCAATTATCCTGCGGGAATCATGTCTTGGCGCAGTGGTGTAATTGTAGCGGCCGCGCCTGATTTGATCTATGCGCAAGACACCACGGGTGACGGTAAAGCTGATCTCCAAGAAGTGCTCTATTCCGGATTCAAGCAAGGCAATCAACAGCTACGAGTCAATGGATTGAGCTGGGGTTTGGACAACTGGATTCATGGTGCCAATGGGAGTCACCATCCTGGGTATGCAAAAAATACCATGATTCATTCGTCGCGAGCAGGAAGCACTTTACCACTAGGTAGTATGGACTTTCGAATTCGTCCGGATGAGGGGCTGATGGAAGCTCTCTCCGGACCTTCTCAATTTGGCCGAGCGCGTGATGATTGGGGAAATTCGTTCGGGGTGCAGAACAGTTTCCCCCTTTGGCACTATGTTTTGGAGGAGCGCTATTTGACTAGGAACATTAATTTTGCACCACCTGAAATTCGTCGTCAGCTTCGCTCTCAAAACCCGCGAGTTTTTCCAGCGTCATCCCTCCAGAAACGGTTTCACAGTTTTAATCAATCAGGGCGTTTCACGAGTGCTTGTTCGCCGATGATTTATCGTGATCGACTTTTGTTTGACGACGGGCAGGTGCATGCTTTGACCTGCGAGCCCTTTCATAACTTAGTGCAGCGTGTCGTGTTGGATCGTGATGGCTACAGTTTTAAAGCCAAGCGAGTAGAAGAAGGAGCCTTTGATTTTTTTGCTTCTGAGGACAGGTGGTGTCGTCCGGTGATGGCCCGAACTGGTCCAGATGGTGCCGTGTGGGTGGTCGACATGTATCGATATATGATTGAGCATCCCGAGTGGTTGCCTGCCGAGGGGAAAAGAGAAATGAAAGCGCACGAGCGCAAGGGGTCTGGATACGGGCGGATTTATCGTATTTTGCCCAAGGATGAGCCGGCCCGGGGAATCCCAGATCTGGCAAAGGTTGCTCCCAAAAATCTTGTGAGGCATTTGGCAAGTCCAAATGGAATTGTGCGAGATCTTGCTCATCGCCTTCTTGTCGAAAGAAAAGCGGTTTCGGTGACCGGTCAGGTTTCGAAGATGGCCTTAAAACATCCGAGTCCTAGAGCTCGTTTGCACGCTCTGTGTGTGCTCGATGGAATCGATCGATTGACTCTGGAGATCCTTTATTCCGCGTGCAAGGATCCCCATCCTCAACTTCGTCGCCATGCCGTTCGTCTTGCGGAAAATCGCTGGGATAAAGAGCCTAAATTAGTCGTAGCAGTTTCGGAGATGATCGATGATGTTGATTTAGGAGTGCGTTTGCAGGTGGCTTGCTCACTAGGCAACTCAAAGAGACCTGAGTCGGGCCATGCTCTGGCTGTCTTGGCGGTAGATAATGCCGCGGACCCTATGATTAGGGCAGCAGTGATGAGCTCGCCTCCGCATCATTTTATTGCCCTAGCCGAGCGAGCTCTTGATCAAGGGGTGTTGGTTGACGAGCTCATTAAAGTGGCTGGAGCTGAAAACCATGCCGCCTTAGAAGCACTGGTTACCCGACTCTCTCAGCCTGGCAAAGAAGGCTTCCAACCGGTGCAATTCCAATCGCTGAGTCATTGGGCGGATTCTCATCCCCAATCTGCAGTAAGGCTCAGTCATGTGATTGGGGAGGCACGCAAAATCGTCCGCATGCCAGGTGGATCGAGCCCGCTTAAAATTGCCGCAATTAGCTTATTGGGAAGAGAGAAATTTTTTTTAAAGAGCGACCGAGATTTCCTAGGAAAATTACTTGTTTTGTCGGAATCCAGCGAAATGAAATTTGCGGTGATTGAAGCTCTTGCGAGAATGGGTGGACCGGACATACCACGCCTTTTGATTGGTTCTTGGAGTGGATCTTTTCCTCGAGAAAGGTCAAAAATCATGGACACCCTTCTCCAGCGAAAAGAATGGTCGATGGCAATGCTTAAGGCGATAGGACAAGGTCAAATTTCGGCAAAAGCAGTCGATGTTTCGAGGCGCCAGATCCTGCGAACTCATGCGGATGCCGGGATTAAAAAGATGGCGGAGGAGTTTTTTCCCTCTCATGGAGGACTGACACGAGCGCCGCAGCTCAAGAAATTCCGTTCTGCTTTGGAACTTAAAGCGAATCCTCAAGATGGGCGAGCGGTGTTCAATCGAGCCTGTGCGCATTGTCACCTTTCGGTAAAGGGTCTCCCCATGAATGGGCCAGACTTACGCTCAATTACCGAGCGTAGCAAGGAGGGTCTCTTCACCTCAATTTTAAATCCTAACGAATCAGTGGACCCTTCTTATTTCGGTTATTCAGTGACTCTTAAAGACGGCAAAATGCTCTTTGGAAGGGTTCTTGCAGAAAAGGAGAACAATCTCACTTTGAGACTTCTTGATGGTAGTGATCGTCAGATTCTTCGAAAAAGAATTAAAGGTTTAGACGCAAGTGGGCGCTCGCTTATGCCAGATGGTCTCGAGCTTGGTATGACCCACCAAAATCTTGCGGACCTGATTGGATTTTTACAAATCTTTGGGCGCGAAGATGAATAAAAACCCTCCCAATGGTTTCGGGTTCGGCGATGGATATCTGAGGAGAGCTAGGCGATGACGCCGTGTTCCACGTTTCCGGCGACGTCGGTAAGTCGGAAGTCACGGCCAGCGTAGTTGTAAGTGAGCTGTTCGTGGTCAAGCCCAAGGAGATGGAGCATCGTAGCGTGGAGGTCATGCATGTGAAGTCGTCCGCTTACCGCGGTGTCACCCACTTCATCGGTCGCCCCGTGAGCGTGACCAGGTTTAGTGCCCCCTCCGGCTAGCCAAGTCGTGAAGCCGCGGGGGTTATGGTCGCGGCCGTCCTTGCCTTGTGAGAAGGGTGTGCGTCCAAACTCTCCGCCCCACCAGACAAGGGTGTCTTCCAGAAGGCCGCGCTGTTTGAGGTCTTTTAAAAGTCCGGCCACGGGCTGGTCGGTTGCGTGAGCGTGGACCTTGTGCTTGGGCATGTTGGAATGCTGGTCCCAGCGTGGATTAACTGATTCATCGGAGTAGTTGACTTGAATAAAACGGACTCCGCGTTCCGCGAGACGGCGAGCCATGAGGCATTGTCTCCCATAGTCGTCAGTTGCTTTTTCGCCAATCCCATACATGGATTTAGTAGCTTCAGATTCTTCCGCGAGGTCGAGAATGTCGGGGGCATTCATCTGCATCCGGAAGGCAAGGTCGAAGGAGTCGATGGTAGCGTTGATATTTTGATCGTTTTTGGTTTGCGCCTGCTGTCGGTTTAGTTGTTGGAGGAAGTCGAATTGTTTTGACTGAGTGTTGAGGGGAAGGTGTGGGTTTTTGAGATTTCTGATGGTGGCTTTTGATGCGGGAAGTCCAGCTCGGCCAATGCAGGTGCCTTGGTGGACAGCTGGGAGAAAAGCATTGGAGTAGTTGCGCGGGCCGCCCTTGCTGGCAGAGGGCATAATGGTGACGAAGCCTGGAAGATTCTCGTTTTCGGTTCCCAGACCATAGGTGATCCAGCTGCCCATGGAGGGGCGAACTAAGTTAGTTGCTCCGGTATGAAGAAAGAGGGTGGAGGGGCCGTGTGCCACCCCTTCGGTATGCATGGAATGTATAAAGCAGAGATCATCGACATGCTTTGCGATGTGGGGAAAGAGAGAGCTGACCCAGCGACCTGATTGGCCGTGTTGCTTGAAATCCCAAAGCGGTTTGAGAAGTTTTCGTTGGGATTTTTTGCCGAAGGTGTTTTTGCGGACGCCCACGAAATCGAAAGATTGCCCGTCGCGTTTGATGAGCTCGGGCTTGTAATCGAAGGAGTCAACATGAGAGGGCCCTCCAGCCATGAAGAGAAAGATGATCCTTTTAGCGCGAGCTGGTAGGACAGGAGATTTTGGAGATAGAGGGTTGCTGAGACCTTTGCCTAGAAGCGAAGAAAGCGCGAGGGAACCGAATCCACAACTCGAGGATTTTAGCAGCTGGCGACGGTTGAGCATAGGCTGAAGGTTTGGTTTTGTGACATGAACTATCCCGCTGTGTGGTTTAGTTGATGAAGCGAAAGTCGATGGTTGAGAAGAGAGCTTGAGTGAGTTGGGTCCAAGCTTCTGTTTTTTGGTCGGGGGGGAAGCTGGCGAGAAAGGTTTGAGTGGAGAGGCGTTCGCTTTCGGAGGGAGGACGGGAGAGGATGAGGAGGTAAGTATCTTCGATGGTTCCCGCCTCGGCGAGAAGTCTTTTGGCGGTGAGTTCTGACTGCTCACGTATAAAGGGGCTGTTCATGAGGAAGAGTGCCTGCGTGGGGAGGTTGGTGGTGGAACGCCGTCCCACCACAAGATTGGGGTTTGGGGCGTCGAAGACTTCAAAAATAGGGAGCATGGAATTACGAAACCACGGGACATAGACACTCCGTCGGTTCGAATCAAAACGGTAGTTGAGGTCATACTGTCCAGCATTACGAATCGTCGGTCCGCCCTTGATGGGATCAAATTGTCCGCTGAGGTGAAGAGCGGTGTCGCGAATAGCCTCGGCTTCAAGGCGCTTACGATGAGCTCGACCAAAGAAGCGGTTTTCAGGGTCGCTAGGGTCAGCAGCTTTCGAGGATTGCTGATAGGTTCGACTCAGGATGATTTCGCGGATGAGTGATTTGATTGACCAATTATTTTCGGTGAACTGGATCGCTAGGTGGTCGAGTAGTTTAGGGTGACTTGGCAATTCTCCTGTTTTGCCAAAGTTGTCGACGGTGCGCACGATGCCTTCACCGAGGAGATATTTCCAAATGCGGTTGACCATGACTCGAGAAGTGAGCGGATGCTGAGGATCAGTGATCCACTCGGCGAGTTCAAGTCGACCAGAATGACCTTCCGGAATTTCGTGGGATATTCCGGCTTGGGAGGCGACGGTGATGAAACCCCGCGGAACCTTGGCTCCTTTGTTACGGACTTGTCCGCGGATGTGGACGTGCCCGTCTGCGATCGTCTCGGCTTCGGTCGGCGCCATCGTGACGGGTTGAAGCTTCTTTAATTTAGCGGTGAGTGTTTTGTATCGGCTTTCGAGTTTCTTAAGATTAGCTTTGGGCTTCTGTGGGATTACAGAATTTGGTGTGATGAAGGCTACGGCATCGGCGATAACATGGGCTGTGGTTTTCTCGGTGGAGATGACGATGGATGCCAAATTTTCGCTTGAGAAAGGGAATGTTCCTACGCTGGTGAAGGTTCCCTGAATGGAAGCTGGCTTTGATTGGTCGATGATGACGGTCGCTTTTCCCTCGGCGTGGTAAATGGTAACGGGGACGTTTTTGGCGCGATTGGCGCCTGCGCTGTAAGCGACCAGAACCTCATAGTCCCGAGTTTCCCCAAGAGTGGTGGTGAACTCGACTTTCTTTTCTCCTTTGTTGGTATTTTCGTCGTGGAGGTAGCCCTTGCCGATCCAAGGTTTGTTTGAAGTGGATTTCTTCCACTTGCCAGTGAGTTTCGCCTTGGAGGAATCGATGATGAGCCCGGGAAAGCTTTTTAGTTCGGATGAGTTTTTAAGGGTATCAATTTGTTTCTTGAGGGAGTCGATCGAACTGCGGAGCTGTGTGATCTCGGTAGGATTGGAAATTGCGAGAGGGCTGGTGGCGAAGGACGTGACTCCAGAGGCTGCGCTGCCTTTACCCATGGAGCGTGTGCTTTGAAAGATGCCCGCAAGGGCGTAGTAGTCAGAAGTTGGGATGGGGTCAAACTTGTGATCATGGCAGCGGGCACAGCCAAGAGTCATTCCGAGGAAGGTGCGCCCGACCGCGTCGATTTGCTCGTCGACGAATTCCATTTTGAGAAGTTCGTGATCTTGCAGTTCGTAGTTAAGCGCGCCAAGGACGAGGTAACCCGAGCCGATGAGTTGGGAATTTTTTTGGATGGGCGTCGAGTGGGAAAGGAGGTCTCCGGCAAGATGCTCGCGAACGAGTTGGTGGTAAGGCTTGTCCTTGTTGAATGAGTCGATGACGTAGTCGCGGAAACGCCAAGCATCGGGAAAGACGAGGGAGCGGCCGCCACCGGAGGATTCGGCAAAGCGGGTGATGTCGAGCCAGTGGCGGCCCCATCGTTCTCCAAATTCTGGACGAGCGAGG
>TARA_B110000008_G_scaffold237618_1_pt1 | contig 34249 bp, 32 predicted proteins | sample TARA_B110000008 | Tara Oceans TARA_B110000008 (sample SAMEA4396496) | marine metagenome | biome: Westerlies Biome; feature: [DCM] deep chlorophyll maximum layer (ENVO:01000326); material: water (ENVO:00002006), including particulate matter (ENVO:01000060) such as... | depth 40 m
CGGGAAAACTGATTGTAGTATGCCGCAAATTCAAAATTAAGATTTTCGCTAGGCTCCACGCGATACTTCAAGTAGGAGCGATGGTGTTCTGATGCCATATTATCGAAACGTGTTGCCGAATAGCGCCGATTTGGATTGTTTCGCACATCTTCTTCCGTGAGGCCAATATAAGACTCATCTGAGTTGAAATCTTGGTACCCATATTTGAATTCAAAGCGCTGGCGAAGTGCTGAATCTGGTTCCCAGAAAAGTTTAACCATGGGCTCGGTAAGCTTGAACCCCGTATTGTTAGAGCTGGACAACCCACCGCCTGCATCAATGTCGCGGAATCCACCACTGGAGTGATGGAATAGCTCGAAAAGGTATCCGAATGTTCCTGTCTCGGTCTTTACAGTGTCACCATAATAATTATGGGAAAGGAATGTGTTATATGTTCCATAGGTATTACGGGTGTAGAAGGTCTCTTCCGATGGAACTTCCGTAGAAAGGAAGTTAATAACGCCGCCAGTTGTGTGAGGACCATACTTAACTTGACTGGATCCTTTCAAAACCTCGATTCCCGACATGCGGCCGGCACGTGGCGAGTAGTAGGCAGAAGGCGCTGAGTAAGCCGCAGGCGCTGTCAGGATTCCATCCTCCATTACGGTAACCTTTTCAGACCGCGTTCCATCACCTCCACGAAGGGAGATGTTCGGGAAGTTTCCGAAACCGTCTTCTTCCCGGACGTATACACCCGGGACTTTACGAAGAATCTGCTGAATGTTGGTAATTCCTTTTGTCTGGTAATCCTCAGCCTCAATAAAGGCTCCGGATCCAGTTAAGCCGAGGATGTTTTCCGAACTGCCGATTACATTAACTGTCGCCAATGTTTCAATAGCGTCCTGAGCTGCTAATACTCCAACCGCAAGCGCTGAGGTTAGAGAGAATATTCCGATGTTTTTTGTCATTTGTGTATTTGGATTTAGTTAGTTGAGAATGAGTCGCATTAGCATCAAAAGGCTAAATGTTTCAAGAGATTGATAAGAGCTTACCTAGCTTCTAAGCTGGAAATTAAAAGGAATGGCTTTTTGCACACTAACGGCCTGCCCTAAACCATTTTTAGCGGGGAAAAAGCGATAACGTCTGGCTGCACTCACCGCCGACTGGTCGAGCGAAGCATACCCACTGCTTTGCGAGATCTGGCAGGCGGAAACGCGGCCGGAAGCACCAACGGTCACAGTCACGACCACGCGGCCTTCGAGGCCCTTTCGCCGGGCGCTAAGGGGATAGTGAGGAGTAAAGTGTTTTACCAGCGAAGCTTGCTGAGTCACTTCACCAGCAAGTCGTGCTTTCTCGCGCTCCGCAAGTTCAGCTTGGGTAGAAGAAGAACGCCTGACCGCCGGGCTCTTCTCGGCGATTTTGGGAATGACTTTCACCTCCCTAGGTTTTTCCTTTTCTTCAAAACGATCTTCGAGATCTAACTCTTCGAGAACCAACTCCTCTTTAGTAACAGGCTGAGGATTAGGCACTTCGGTAAACTTTGGCGTTGTTTTGATTGATGCGCTAACTTTCATTCGCGCAAAAGATGGGCCATTAGAAACCGAAATCATCCGCTCCGGCGCCAAATTAGCTTCGGACTCAAGTTTCTTGCGAAGAGGCTCTGTGTAATCGAACGCAATAGGCTCAGGATTTGCTTGTGCCGCGGTCATCGCACGATGTATCTGAACAGTTATTAGCCCCAGTCCCGCGCAAATCGCAACGGCGCTGAGAACCGCCACCAAGAGAGAAGCTGAGAAGCTTTTCCCACAACCGGTGTTCCGGGTCTCAAGGGTTGGAAGCGGTTGCATGCCGTTATGTAAGCCCTTTTGCCCAAATTTGCTGTCGCGCAATTACCTTGAATTAGCGATCAATTATCTAATGCCGGGAAAGAACAGCTTAGCAACCAGCCCGCCAAAGACTCCGGCAAGGCTACATCAAAAGTAAAAATTCTGCTCAGCTATTGATCTCCCAGCCTTTTCGATACTCTTTCGTCAGAAGTTTGTTCGCAGCTTCATCATTCGTAATTTTGAAATCTTTGGCATCCCACTCAAGCGTCTGGCCTGCGCGATGAGCCACATTCCCGAGCAAATTATGCTCAATTAACGACCCCGAGTAATCAAAGTTGCAGAGTGTTTCCCCTTCACCGCGACAGGCCTTTAGCCATTCATTATAGTGACCTACGGAAGGCTCAATCGACTGCTGGGGCCTCTGATAATCTTTGAACTTGGACGACGGACTGAGGACATTTTTACCGTAATCCGAAACCAACACTCCATTTTCACCGACGAAGGCCACACCGATTCCCCACTTCTTAATCACGGTGTCTTTACCCACCATCGGCTGTAGAACCTCGCTGCGACGCTTCATTCCCTCCGGACCATGATACCACACCACCTTCACATCGTCAGGATGCTGCCAAGTAATTTCCTGCCATGGTGCAGCGCCAATTGAATCAGGCGCTGGGCCCTGTGAGGAAATCTGAGTTGGGTGTCGAAGCTTCAGAGCCCACCACGCCAAATCGATCAAATGGCTCCCCATATCTCCAGGAACGCCATTCCCAAACTCCCAACGACGATTCCAATTCAAATTACCACCCTTCCAATATCCTTCATTGTAGGCGCGGTCAGCGGCTGGCCCAAGCCAGACATCCCAGTCAAAGTAATCAGGCACTGCCTGCTTCTCGAGAACCGCCTGTTCCACATCACGAATGCTCCGGCTGCACCAGACGTGCGCTTCTTTCACCCGCCCAATCGCCCCGGCTTGGATTAATTCCACGGCGCGACGATAACTCCCTCCTGCATGAATTTGCGTCCCCATTTGGGTCGCGATTTTCCCCTTCGCTTTCGCATACTCCTCCTGCATCCAACGCGCTTCTTGCACGGTATGAGCCAGCGGCTTTTCACAGTAAACATGTTTCCCAGCCCTCATCGCTGCAATCGCCGCCGGTGCATGATGGTGGTCCGCCGTGCTAATCACCACTGCATCAATGTCTGGATTGCTCACCACTTCCCGCCAATCGGTCGTAGTCTTTGCTCCCTTAAATCTTTTCTGCACCGCTTCAAGTGTCTTCCGGTTGATATCGCAGAGAGTATGGATGTTCTCTGCCTTAACTCCGTTCAAATTTGCTCCCCCACGACCACCAGAGCCGATGATTCCCATATTGAGTTTCCCGTTTGGCGACTTTCCTCGCACCACCGAAGGAGCGAGAGCAGAAGCGAGACCAAAGCCGACAAACTTTCTTCGGCTAAAATTTGAGATTTGTTTATTCATAACTTTAAATCGAAATTGTTAGGGATTCCGACAAGGTTGCGATTTTGATCGCGTATTGCAAGATCATGATTTTAAAAACTTTCCAAAACCACTCGATTCTTGGAGCCATCTTCTTTGGTATCTTTGTCGCCCCGAGCTTCTCTGACGAAAAAGAAACGAAATCCAAAGCTAATTCCGACGTGAAAAAGGCCTTTATCGACGGCACCGGGCAAGGGTGGCGTGAACTCACCGGCGAGGACTTTGTGAATGTGAATTGCGACCCAAAAACCTGGACTTGGGACGGCGGGCATGCCTCTTGCACCGGTAATCCCGTAGGCGTTATTCGCATGAAAAAGCCCACAAAAAACTTCGAACTTGTCTGCGAGTGGATGCACAAAAAACACGCGGGAAACTCTGGGATCTTCGCTTGGGCCAGCCCCGCTTCCATCGAAAAACTTACCGCCGGGAAAGGTCGCCTCCCCGATGGCATCGAAGTCCAAGTTCTAGACCTTGGATACGAGACCAACTGGGAAAAAAATAAAGGAGAGCCCTCTGATTGGTTCACCTCTCATGGTGATGTCTTCCCCACCGGACCAGCTAAAATGAAGCCCTTTCCACCTGTCGCTCCAAACGGCAAACGTAGCTTCCCGACCAAACGTCTCACCAGAGGCATCAACGAGTGGAACCACTACTATATCCGAGCTATCAACGGTGAGGTGCGCCTTTGGGTAAATGGCGAAGAAGTTTCGGGCGGAACGAACTGCGAACCCGCCGAAGGTTATCTCTGCCTTGAATCCGAAGGTTCCCCCATCGAATTTAAAAACATCCGCCTTCGGATCTTACCCTAGAATGACCACCGTAACCAAAAAGCCCCCCGGTGATCCCACCAGAGACTTATCAATTTTAGAAGTTTAGGGTGAGCCCCTGTCTTCCCCAAAAGTGAACGCCCACTCAAACTAAGAGGAGGCAGCGGCATCAAGGTATATCAGGGTGCCACCTGTGAAAAGAGTGATCAAATCCTACTCCGACTAATCACCGACTAGTTCATTGATACTGGTAATCACATCGCGCGCCTGAGATATCGGATTCACCGCGCGATCGTGGTGCACCAACACTCCATTCCGAAACAGAAAAGTTTCACGACGCGGCTTACTCTTGGGATGCTCGATTCGATAGGCCTCACAAATTGTTCCGGTCGTATCGCAAAGAAGGGGGAAGGGAATTTCGAACTTGTCCGAGAAAGCTCGTTGCTCGGCAATCGTGTCCATAGAAACCCCTACCACTTGAATCTTATTTTCCGTCAATATCGCAAATGCAGACCGCAGCGATTTCACCTGCTTAATTCATCCCGGTGTATCCGCCTTTGGATAAAAGAAAACGACCGCCCACGGGCCAGACGTGGCATGCCCAATATTTACCTCTTGGCCAAATTGATCCGGCGCTGACAATTTTGGAGACCGCCAACCATTCATGTGTGGATCCACATTCTCGTAAACCGTGCACGCTGTCATAAGAATAGAGAAACAAACTAGGGAGAAAAAACACACAGCTTTCACGAACGTCATCCTGCTGAATCAAATCAATCTCTACAATCAGTCTTTCAAATTCTCGACAAGGAATCCCAGTGAAACCAAAAACCGATCCATCTCTTTCACCGTCTCATCATATTTCGCCGTGTTAAAGAAACCATGCGGCTGTTCCTCATAAAGAAACAACTCGGAGCGAACCCCCGCCTCCTTCATGAGAAGGCGATACTTTTCCGCTGTCGCTACCGGGATTAACTTATCCTTAGTGCCCAAAAAAACAATCGTGGGTGGGGTTTCTTTATCAAGGTTATGCATTGGCGAGATCTGTTTCCAATACTTCTCCACCCTGCTATGACCATATCCTTTCGGGCCATTATCGTAGACCGGATTAAAGAGAACCAATGCATCTGGCTTAGAGGACACTGAAACATCCTCACCCTTTTCCAAAATATCTTTCGTTGTGCCGGTCGCCGCGGCCACATGCCCTCCTGCCGAGCCACCACCAGCAGCTAGCTTGCTGGGATCAATTCCCAACTCCTCCGCATGAGAACGAATCCATCGAACCGCTGAATTTCCATCTTTGACACACTCGAGCGGCGACGTTCCATTACGACTCTTCACTCGATACTCTGCTGAAATCGCCACCATCCCACGCTTCGCAAGATACTCGCATTGTGGATAGAACTGCGAAGGCGTTCCACCGCTCCAACCACCACCGAAGAAAAAAACAATCGCTGGCCTGTGATCACTCGCCTTGTGACCTTTAGGGTTAAAAATATGCAGCTGAAGCTCAACCTTCCCGACCTTTTTATAAGTCTTCTTCTCATCAGGAATTAGCTGCTCGGCAAACGACATGGAACAGGCGACGACAAGTAATAAAATAAACCTCATAAAACAAATACGTCTGAAGACTCCACGATTCTTCGGAAGCTTGTATAAAAATCCTACGGATGTTCTTCGGCCTTCCAGTCCGCCGCCCTTGGATTCCCTCTTACTCTTCCCATTCCCTCAACTGTTAGCCAACCAATCGTGGTCAGAGCCCCTAGCAAACAGAGCCAAATCAACAGGCGGCCAAACCATGGTTCCCTGATCGGTTCGTTGATCCCCAAGGCAGGACTTCGCTCATCAACAAATGGAATCGGATTGATCTCCTTCTTCTTCGGCAACTTCAGTTGTTTGATCGCTAGGCCCGCCAACAAGTGACGAACTTGCTCTTTGGCATCATAATTCATGCCCGGACTGATTCCCGAGGCAATATCCGAAAACCACCTGAAATAATCGATCTGAAAGACACAGCTTTCACGATTCTCTCCGGAAAAGAAAATCTCAGCCGTATCGAAATTCACGACCCCCGCAATTTGCCCAAAGTCGTTCAGCAATCGATTGGCATATTTCGAAACCGTCTGTATTTCCTGCTCCTCAATCTTAATCTCACTTACCAATTTTCCCTTCTCCCACTGCGACATCACCCACGGAATTCCTTTTTCATCCAAACCACAATCCAGCACTTCAGTTAACGACGAGTGCCGTAGAGCCTTGAGTTCAGCCAACGCCCCTCGAAGGTTTTGCGATCGCTTCAACTGCTCACGCTCATCTTCGTCCAATAAAATCCGCGTGAGCCTCAAGTTAGTTCCATCGCTCCCTCGAACCCGGTGAACCGTGCGAGTCTGACTCTGCTCGATAAGGTTCTGAATCTGGAATTTTTCGGTCATTGATTTATGAGATCACGATTTAACCAAGCCAAAGACAACGCGTCCAGTGAATCTCCAGGCCAGAAATCACCTTCGCCTTTTTCACACCTTCCGTTAATCTCCTTCCATGGCTCACATCCAAGATCTTCTGCAAGAAATCTCTCTTCTTTCATCAACCTCCGCCACCCTAGATTGGGACCAAGAAACTTATTCGCCCGCACGATCAGTTGCACATCGAGCCAAACAACTCGCTTACCTCCAAGGAAAAATCCACAAACTTCAAACCTCAGACGAATTCTGTGATGGTCTGGCCTCCCTCGACCCCGCCAACCAACGCGAACTCACCCACCGCTACGAGCGCGCCACCAAGCTGCCGCAGAAACTCGTAGAGCGCGACTCCGAAACATCCTCCCTTGCCAAAGCCGCCTGGTTCGAAGCTCGTGAAAAAAACGAATTCCAAACCTTCGCTCCCCACCTCGCCAAACTCCTCGAAATCGCCCGTGAAAAGACTCACCACTGGGGCTTCGAAGATGAACCCTATGATGCTCTTCTTTGTGAATACGAACGTGGAGCCAAAACCCGCGAAATTGCCACCCTATTCGATTCCATTGATACCGAGCTCTCCGAAATCGCCGCCGCCGCTGTTGAAAAATCATCCGTCATCCCTGCTGATTTTCTTTACGGCCCCGCCCCGATCGAAGCCCAAAAAAGCTTAAACCACGAAATTGCTGAATCTCTAGGCTTTGACTTTACCCAAGGCCGGATCGACACCACCGCCCACCCCTTCTGCACCACCCTCGGACCTGCCGACGTCCGCCTGACCACTCGCTACGAAAACAAAGACTTCGCCTCTTCTCTCTTCGGTGTCATGCACGAAACCGGCCACGGGCTTTACGAACAAGGCCTTACCACCTCCGAATTCCACCTTCCTTCGGGCCAAGCCGTCTCCCTTGGCATTCACGAATCTCAATCACGCCTCTGGGAAAACCACGTTGGTCGCTCCCGCCCCTTTTGGGAAAAATGGTATCCCCGCGCCCAACAACTCTTTCCCCATCTTCGCGAAATCTCGCTCGATGAATTCCTCCCCGCCGTCAATCGTGCCGCTTATTCCCCAATTCGCGTCGAAGCCGACGAAGCCACTTACGATCTTCACATTCTCCTCCGCTTTAAACTCGAACGCGCCCTTCTCGCAGGAGCACTAGAAGTCGCCGATGTTCCCACTGCATGGGATGACGAGTTCGAAAAACTCTTCGGCTTCAGACCCCAAACTGATTCTGAAGGCTGTCTTCAGGATATCCACTGGTCCATGGGTGGACTCGGATACTTCGCCACTTACTCGCTGGGCAATATCAATTCCGCCCAACTCTTCGAGGCCGCCATGAAAGATGAGCCCACCTCCTCTGCTTTCTCGAAAGGCGACTTCCTCCCTCTTCTCGGCTGGATGCAAAAGAATATCCACCAGCACGGCTCGACTCTCTTTCCTCAAGATCTAATGGAACAAGCCACTGGATCCAAAACCGATCCAAAACCCTATCTCAAGCATCTCCGCCGTCGTTTCACCAATCAGGTTTAATAGGATCCAGCTGACCGCTTGAACTATCGCTCAAGCTCTATGGTATCTGCTCGTTGCTAAGGATACAAAATGCGCCACTTGACCTCTCTATTTATTTTGATTATTCTAGAATCATGAAACTAAGGGAGGCCATCATTACTTTGACCGCACTTGCGCAAGAATCCCGGTTAGAAATGTTTCGTCTTCTCGCTAAGAACAGTCCAGATGGACTTTGCGCCGGAGATCTTTCACGGGCCTTAGGCATTCCCAAACCCACCTTGTCTTTCCACCTCAAGGAATTGAGCACTGCGGGGCTGATCGATTCGGAGAAGACCGGACGCTCCATCAAGTATCGGCTCCAAAGCAAGAGGATGTCTCAGCTCATGGCGTTCCTCACCGAAGACTGCTGTCAGGGACGGCCCGAACTTTGCTGCCCAACAAAAACCAGTATTTCTTAACAAGCATCACAAAAAAATTATGCCTACAAAAATTGGAATTAACGGATTTGGCCGGATCGGCCGACTCGATCTCCGCGCAGCCTTCGATTCGAAAGAGCTCGAATTTGTCCATATCAATGAACCTCATGCCAGCGCGCAAGCTGCTGCACACCTTCTTGAGTTCGATACCGTGCACGGTCGCTGGGATCACGAAATCACCGCAGATGAACAATCGATCACAATTGATGGACAGACCATCAGCTATTCATCAAAGGACACCCCAGGCGCCGTTGATTGGGCTAAAAAAGGAGTAGAGATCGTTCTCGAATGCTCTGGAAAATTCAGAACCCCGGCTCTTCTCCAACCCTATTTTGACCAGGGGATTAAAAAGGTCATCGTCGCAGCTCCAGTCAAGGAAGGCGCCCTCAATATTGTAGTTGGGTGTAATGAACATCTCTATCGGCCCACCGAACACCACCTCATTACCGCCGCTTCCTGCACCACTAATTGCATCGGCCCAGTAGTCAAGGTCATCAACGAAACCTTCGGAATTAAACACGGTATGATTACCACCCTTCACGATCTCACCAACACTCAAATCATTGTGGATGCTCCTCATCCAGATCTCAGACGAGCTCGCTCTGCCATCAACTCGCTTATCCCGACAACCACTGGATCGGCTACCGCTATTACCATGGTTTATCCCGAATTAAAGGGCCGCCTCAACGGCGTGGCTGTTCGCGTCCCTATGCTCAACTCGTCCCTAACCGACTGTGTCTTCGAATTGGAAAAAGAAAGCTCCGTCGAAGAAGTCAACGCAGCGCTCAAGACAGCATCGGAAGGCGAACTCAAAGGAATTCTCGGCTACGAGGAACGACCTCTGGTTTCGGCCGACTACGTCAACGATCCCCGTTCAGGAATCGTCGATGCACTTTCCACTATGATGGTGAACGGAACGCAGATTAAATTGCTGGTCTGGTATGATAATGAGTGGGGCTACTCCAATCGGATGATGGACCTCACAAAGATCGTGGGCTCATCCCTTTAAGAGATGAACGTCAAGAATTACGTGCTTGTCACTGCCGCCTACTGGGGATTCACCCTCACCGATGGCGCTTTGAGAATGCTTGTTCTCTTAAACTTTCATGAAAGGGGGCTTAACCCGATCCAACTCGCTTTTCTCTTCCTCCTTTATGAATTCTGCGGAATTCTAACCAACCTTTTCGGAGGTTGGTTAGCTTCGACCAAGGGGCTCAAAATCACCCTTACCTCCGGGCTCTCTCTCCAAATCATCTCACTGGTATTACTCTCCTTAATCAACCCCGACTGGGGGCTTTGGCTTGCGGTAGGCTACATCATGGGGACCCAGGCCCTTTCCGGTGTGGCTAAAGATCTTACAAAAATGAGCTCAAAGAGCGCAGTCCGTGTGCTCCTTCCCAAAAAAGATTCCGCAACTCAATCCGGTCTCTTCCGCTGGGTTGCCATCTTAACCGGATCGAAAAACGCCCTCAAAGGAGTAGGATTTCTTCTTGGGGGAGTCCTGCTCGCGAGCCTCGGATTTCAGTGGAGTCTCTGGGTCATGGCATTCGCGCTAGGCCTCGTTTTACTCACCTCAATCTTAGGACTTCAAGGAGACTTGGGCCGATCGAAACAGAAGGCGAAATTCAAGGAACTCTTCTCAAAATCACGCGAAATTAACATCCTGTCCTTTGCGCGATTCTTCCTCTTTGCCTCCCGCGACATTTGGTTTGTGGTGGCCCTCCCCGTTTTCCTCAGCGCCCAGCTCGGTTGGGATTTCACCGCCATCGGTTCCTTCATGGCGATCTGGATTATCGGATACGGTATCGTGCAAGCCTCCGCTCCCGCCATTGCCAAGAAAAAGGGCGATGTTGGCCGCACGGCCGCAACTACTCTTGCTTGGGGAATTGCCCTCACCGTGGTCACCGTCGCTATCGCGGTGGGGGTGCAATTCGAATGGAATCTCACAAAGACTATCCTCGGAGGACTCATTCTTTTCGGAATCATCTTCGCTATGAATTCGGCCCTTCATTCCTACCTCATCCTAGCCTACTCAGATTCGGACAAAGCGGCCCTAAACGTTGGCTTTTACTATATGGCAAACGCTGGGGGCCGACTTTTTGGCACCTTGCTTTCAGGCCTCATCTATCAGTGGCACGGACTTTCAGGGTGCATGTGGACCAGCTCAATTTGCGTTCTTATTGCCGCTTCCACCGTCGTTGCGCTGCCACGGAATCGAGACCGTGTGAGCACAGTTTCCTAAGTTCAAGGAAAACAAAAAATCCACCGTCAACTCGTGACGATGGATCTGAAATTAGCTAGATGAAAGCTACTTCGCCTTTTTGGCAGCAAGCTCTTTAATCTTGATATTCTTGAAGCTCACGATGTCTCCGTGACCACAAAAAGCGATATGGCCTTCACGGCGCTTCGCTCCTTGATGCTTCGGCTTGGTCTTATTGATATCATCGAGGTTGGCCTCCATTATAACCGTGCCATTTAGCTCCACTTTTACGTTAGCACCATCGATGGTCACTACCTCTTTATTCCACTCACCAACCGGCTTGAGATGACCTTTCTTGGCAGCGACTAAGGTATAAAGCCCACCGTGGAATTGGAAGTCCTTAAGATTAGCATACTTAGGGTGGGTGTTGTCGAGGATCTGGATCTCCATACCAGTGTAAGCAGCATCGCCTTGACCTGGGTAATGAATCCCAAGTCCGTTGTTTGCTCCTGGAGTAAGCTTAAACTCAAAGTGTAAGACATAGTTGGAATACTGCTTTTCGGTCTTCAGAACGCGGCACTTTCGAGTCGAAGTGATGGTGCCATCTTTGACCTCGTAACCAGCTTGCTCAGCCTTGCCGGCAGCACCCCAATTGGCAAAATCCTTGCCGTTAAAAAGATCAACGAATTCCCCCGCGCAGGCGGAGCTGATGGTGGCGATTGCCAGTAGCATTGCTTTCATAATTTTTTAGGTTTTGGGGTTTAGAGTTCTACGGTTTTACCAGTGCGAAAGCTTTCATCGGCCGCTGCAACAATACGCATAGAGCTGATAGCATCGTCCATGTGGTCCCCAAGATCGGTATCTTCTAAAATCGCTTTGAGGAAGTATTCCTGCTCACGATAGCACAATCCGTCGTGATCCGGCTCATCGTCGGTGGTAATCCAATCGTCTTCTTTCACAAACTGACCTTCGTCATTGAGTTCGCTGTAATGGAGTCTCAACGCTTCGGTCTTGCTGTGGGAATCGACATCCGCTGAAGCCCCCTCCCCACTCGCATCTTTGGCGGAGATCGTAACACAGCCTTTCGGGCCAACGACGTCCTTAACGAAAAAGGCAGTTTCGCTCATCATGGGACCCCAGCCAGCTTCATACCAACCAACGCTTCCATCTTCAAAGGTCACTTGTAGCTGGCCATAATTCACCATTCCTTCTGGAAGTTCGTCAGTCAGGCGGGCTCCAATTCCACTAACGCGGACCGGCTTGCTTCGAGTCATTTGGCACATCACATCGACGTAGTGAACTCCACAATCCACGATAGGAGAAATGGAAGACATCAAGTTCTTATGCGTTTCCCAATTGGCGCCACTCGACTGCTGATTCAGGTTCATCCGCATCACAAGCGGCTTACCAAGACTGTGAGAAACCTCGATGAATTTGATCCAACTCGGGTGGTGCCGGAGGATATAGCCGATTACCAACTTACGTCCAGTCTCGCGGGCCTTGGCAACGATCTCTTCAGCTTCCGTGACCGTTTCAGCAAGAGGCTTTTCGATAAAAACATCAGCCCCAGCTTCCATTGCTGCGTTTGCAAAATCAGCGTGGGTATCCGGGTAGGTTGAGATGGAAACTGCATCCGGTTTGGTAGCCTCAAGGGCTTCATAATAATCACCAAACTCAGGATAGCTTGCTTCGAGATCTTCATTGAGTGCCCTACGGCTGCCCTCCGAACGGGTGACAATCCCGCAGATCTCAAACCCATCGATCGCATGGTATGCCCGGGCATGGGAAGTCCCCATATGACCCGCACCAACACATAATACTTTAATCGTCTTGCTCATGATTTTGAAATTCTTGTTCCTGCTCCGCCGCAATCTCGGGATCACCCTTGGGAGGCCCCTTTTTTAAAACTTTGATTGCTTTGAAAAACTTCACCATCCCACCAATCACACAACCAATGATGACAACGATGATCGCAACAGCCGCAAAGTCACCGATATGGAAAGCGAGGATCATGCCTCCGTCGGCTCCGTTCCCGTTTTATCTTTGAAGAACAATAAGAAAATGCCTAGCACGCCAGCTGCGAAGATTGCCGGGAACATCCACAATTTCTTCCACTCCATTGCTTTAAGCTGGGACATGCGGGCTTCGCCCTTTTCCTTCTCCAGTAATTCGGCCTGAGCCACAAGCTCATCTGTCTTACTCTCCTCGATCTTTTCTTTGACCGCCGTAAGCTCCTTCTCCTTAGCAGCTACAACCTCTCCGTACTCCGCAACTGCTGCCGGAGATGCAGACTTCTCGACATAACCGGCAACTTGAGCCCCGATGAGCATTCCAATCCCAAGAGTGAACAGGACCAACAAACCCTGGGCTTGCGCCCGGATATTGCCGGGGGCTTTTTTATCAGTGTAAATTTGGCCGGTCACAAAGAAGAAATCGTAACAAATGCCGTGAATGATGACACCAATCAGAATCATCCAGACAATTTGGTCGGGAGCTCCAAAGGCAAAAAGGAAGTAACGACCGACCCATGCGAGCATACCAATCGCGAGCATCCATTTAACCCCAAGCCGAGCAAAGAAAAATGGCATCACAAGCATAAAGAAAATCTCTGACATCTGCCCGTAACTCATGGTCTGGCCGATCGGAAGTTCTGCCATTTCGACTACCCGGCTCGTGATCTGATAATAAAAAGCCAATGGGATACAGATCAGCATCGAGCTCAATAAGAAAACGAGATAAGAACGATCCTTGAGCATGACCAAGGCATCGAGTCCTAAGACATCTTTAATACCAGCTTTTCCGGTTGCTGTTGGGGGAGTTGAAGGAAGGGCAAAACTAAACAGCCCGAGGAGCACGGCAGCACCAGCCGCTAGGTAGAACATTTCCACTTGCTTATCCCAAACTAAGAATGAGAGGCTCAAGCCAGCAATGATCCACCCAATGGTTCCAAAAACACGGATCAACGGGAATTGTTTCTCAGCACTCTGGATATTCTTCATCGCGATCGTGTTGGTCAAAGCGAGAGTTGGATAGTAGCACAGCATGTGGCCGAAAAATGCCCAGTTGATAACACTTGGATTGACGCCGGGCTTCATCATTCCCGCTGCCACAAACATGATGACACCCCCAAGAAGATGGAGGGCAGCCAATACTTTCTGGGCTGGGAAATAGCGGTCTGCGATCATCCCCACAAAAAACGGGGAGAGAATTCCGGCTATCGGGCCCACGGAATAGGTCCAACTGAAATCACCTGCGGTAAATCCAATTGTGCCAAGATAATTAGGCGCTGTGACATACCATGCTCCCCAGATGAAAAACTGGAGAAACATCATAATCGACAGCTTAGCTGTCGTGCTAGAATTGGAAGGAGTCATCGTCGTGTTTAGTATAAGTGAATTTTATTTTCAAGCCTCAACCCGCGAACGTTTGCGGTAAGAACTCGGAGTCATTTCATACATGCGCCGGAAGGCACGGGTAAAACTGGTGAGGGAGCCGAAGCCGGTGCGCCCAGCAATCACGCCGAGATCGAGCTCGCCTTGCTCTAGAAGATAAGTAGCCCGTACGAGACGGACCGACCTCACGAAGTTGCCCAGAGAAACTCCGGCCCCGTCGCGAAAAACTGCGCGCAGATAGCTTTCGGAAACCCCCATCGCTCTTGAAAGAGCTGGCATAGCGAGATCATCCTCGAGGTTTTCCATGACGTATTTCTTGATCTGTACCACAAGGTCGGCATCCGGCTCAGTTTTGTTTTGCGCAGGCTCAGCGGTTTCCATCGCTTCGAACATCTTGCCAAGGGCGATGCTGCTCTGCAATCCATCCCCATTTTGAAATTCTGCCAAGAATTCCATCAGCAAACTCTTGGCATGATCATCTATCTTACGGCCACCCGAACGCCAAAGCTCGAGAATTTGCCGTGCCGGACCTTCAAGATCAAAAGTGACGTATAGCCACGTAAACTTTTCAGGTAAATCGATGTAATAATGGATCTGGTGGGGGAAGAGTAAATGAGCTTCCTCTTGATGAATCTGACGAGTTTTGGTCTCCACCCCCATACTTCCCTTACCCTCTAACGCAACCAAAAGCACGTATCGAGAGTGCTGGTCGTAACGGCCTGCTTTGGCTGAAATTCCATCCCAACCACTAGTCCGGTGATCCTGCGCCATCCGGCAAAATGAAACGATTTCGCGAGGCAGAATCTCGCCATCCCAATCTAAGCCATTGAAGTAATCGTCCGGTTGCGGAAGACCTCTGGCTGTTTCGATGAGTTGTTTGACCTCGAGCATCTCTTTATGATCCTGCCGCATCGCCATCAAGAAACCAGCCGACATTTTTGTGATTTTGTAAAAAGCTTGCGGGGACGTCCGGGCCAACTTCTCCAGATATGGCAAGATGAACGATTTCTTTCTTTGTTGCGCCGCGAGCCATCAAAACTATCCGCTTTGCCTCCAAAATCGAAGCCACCCCCATTGTAATGGCATGAGTTGGGACATTTTCTTCGCCCCCAAAGCTTGGAGCAGCATCGATGATGGTCTTACGTGCCAAGGTCACACGGCGGGTCCGGCTATCCAGCGCACTCCCCTTTTCGTTAAATCCGATATGACCTTCGCCTCCAATCCCGAGAAGCTGCCAATCAATTCCACCCGCCGCCTGAATCGCCGCCTCATATTCAGTGGCCGCTCGGTCTGGATCGTCCGAAAGCGAGGGCGGAACTGAGACGTTTTCCGGATCCACATCGACATGATCAAAAAGATTTTCCCACATCTCGCACCAATAGCTCCGTTCATGGTCACGACCCAAACCCTCATATTCATCAAGGTTAAAGCTGATCACGTTGGCGAACGAAAGTCCTTCCTCCCGGTGCCGACGAATCAATTCCGCATAGAGTGGAAGCGGCGTGCTACCCGTCGCAAGCCCTAGAACGGCGAACTTCCCAGCCTCTGCTCGACTCTGAATCAGCGCTTCAACCTCATCGGCCAAAGCACCACAAAGCTCGTCGACCTCACCCACCTGCGCTTCTTGCGAACCAATTTGAATTTTTTTCACGTAAATCGAAATAGCTTGTTGGGGCTATACGTAACCACTTTCGACTATTGATCAAGCTTCTCTTTTACGCAGCAAGATTGAACAAAAGCAACGACCTTCGCGTTAGACAATAAACCAGCACTTTAGAAAATCCATGGACCAAAATCGACGAACTATCCTGAAAACCGGCACCGCCGCAGGCCTCGCAGCCTCTCTTCCCGGAATCATCAAGGCGCAAAACTCGCCAGACCAAATTAAAATCGGAGTGATCGGCTGTGGTGGTCGCGGCAGTGGCGCTCTCGGCCAAGCCATGAGCGCCGATCCCAATGTGGTGCTCTGGGCAATCGGTGACGCCTTCGAAGGCGGGGTGAAGAATGCCCTCGGAGTCGGTGGCCGCTTTAATGAGCGCATGCAAGCAACCAAAGAGCGACAGTTCATCGGATTGGATGCTTATAAAGGTGTGATGTCATCCGGCATCGACGTCGTCCTCCTTTGCACCCCCCCCCACTTCCGCCCCCAACACCTTCGCGCCGCTGTCGAAGCCGGAATTCACGCTTTCGTAGAAAAGCCCATGGCGATCGACATGCCAGGCATCAAGTCAGTCATCGAGTCCGCTCAGATGGCTAAAAAGAAAGGCACGGCCATCCAACATGGATACTGCTGGCGATATTCTCCGGCCAACCGCGAACTCTTCAAACAAATTCGCTCCGGTGACCTCGGCCGCGTGGTTTCTATCTACGGAACCTACTTAGCTAGCCCGGTTGCCCCACTTTCCAACGCCACCAAGAAGCCGGAAGGCATGGGCGATGTGGAATTCCAAACCCGTTACTGGCAGAACTTTGAGTGGCTCAATGGCAGCCCCCTCGTTGAGCAATGCATCCACATCGTGGATAAAGTCGCTTGGACCATGAACGACGAAGCTCCCATCGCCGCGATCGCCAATGGAGGTCGCGCTCACCGAGAAGATCAATCTAATATCTACGACCACTACGACGTCACTTACGAATATGCCGGCGGGGTTTATGCCCACGTCAAGCAACGTCAAATGATGAAAACCCATGGAGAAAACATCCACCGTGTGATCTGTGAAAATGGGACAGCCGTGGGGCCTTGGAACGTCTTCACCCTCGATAAAGAGGGCAAGAAAAACTGGCGCTTCCGCAAAGAGAAAGGCAAGGAGAATAATATGTACCAGGTTTGCCACAACGAGTTCTTCGCCGCTCTGCGCGCTGGGAAGATCGTTAACACCGGCGAACAAATGGCCAAGTCCACCGCTCTAGGGCTTCTGGGTCGCGAAGCCGCTCACACCGGCAAGCGAATCACTTGGGAGGACTACTGGAAAAGCGAGGAAGATCAGGCTCCGGATGACATCAAATTCACTGACTCCTTCCCTGTTGCCCCTGTTCCACAACCTGGTCGCGAGCGCAAGCAGACCAAGCCATCCCGAGCATAACCCACCCGAACTCCTAACTTTCCAAGCGTGCACGGTCATCCGTGCGCGCTTTTTTCACCTTTATTCTTCCGTCATGCAGAATTGTCAGCCTATCCCGCAATTGTTACCGTTTTTCTCATGAAGTCACCTTTCCTCGCCTTTCTGGCGTCTGCTTTTATTCTCTCTGCCAGCGGCGAACTCATGCCCACTTCTGCTAAGATCTTCGGAAAAAAATACGCGAGCCTCGATAACCGCGCCACTTCCGACTGGTGGACACGCCAAGGAGCCGCGCGCAAGAACCGCAAACCCATGATCAACCTCGATGTTCCTCGCGATAAGGTCATCGGATTCGCCGTCTACACCCTCGAGGGAAGTTCGCTCAAGATGACAGCTCAACTTTTCCCGCTCAAACCAAACGAAACACAGGAAGTCCGCCTAGAAGTCAAAAAAGGCGACAGCTGGAAGGAGATCGCCAAACAAAAAATCATCTATCCTGGCTGGTCCGCTCACTTTCGCATCAACGGCTGGGACGGAACCAAGGACTATGCCTATCGACTCCGTCACGCCGAAAAAGCGACCTTCGAAGGTAAGATCCGCCGCGAGCCCACCGATAAGGAAACCATCGTTGTCGGGAACCTCTCCTGTAACTCATCCCGCACTACCGGACCTCGCCCTCTTATCATTAAGAATCTCATCGTGCAGGATCCCGACATTCTCTTCTTCGCGGGCGACCAAACTTACCACCACACCCAACACACCTCTGGCTGGCTTGAGTTTGGCATGCAGTTCCGTGATATTATGCGGGACCGTCCAACCATTACGATCCCTGATGATCATGACATCGGCCAAGCCAACCTATGGGGTGAGGGCGGTATCCAAGCCACTAATGCGGCCGGACCAAGCGGTGGATATTTCTACGCACCTGAATACGTCAACATGGTCCAGCGTCAACAAACTTGGCATCTCCCCGACCCTGTTGACCCAAAGCCCATCGAACGTAATATCGGCGTCTACTTTACAGACCTCACCTACGCTGGCATCTCTTTTGCGATCCTTGAAGACCGCAAGTTTAAAACTGGTCCAGAAGGAACGATCCCAAAAATGGGACCTCGCCCCGACCATATCAACGATCCCAAGTACGACCGCAAAGCCGTCGATGTCAAAGGGCTCAAACTCCTCGGTGACCGCCAGCTGAAATTCCTCAATAGCTGGTCACAAGATTGGACCGGAGCCGAGCAAAAAGTCGTCCTCAGCCAAACCGCTTTTTGCGGTGCCGTTCACATTCACGGTTCGCCAACCAATCGACTGCTTGCCGACCTCGATTCCAACGCTTGGCCCCAAACTGGTCGCGACAATGCCCTTCGCGAAATCCGCCGAGCTAACGCCACCCATCTTTGTGGAGACCAGCACCTTGCCGTATCTGTTCGCCATGGAATTGACACTTTTGACGACGGGCCTTTTGCCTTCACCTCCCCCGCCCTTGTCAACACCATTTACGGTCGTTGGTGGCATCCTGCCGATGCTAAGGCCGGGCCAAACCCAGTTCCCAATTCCCCGCTTCCTTGGACCGGAAATTATCTCGATGGACTCGGCAACAAAATAACGATGCTTGCTTACGCTAATCCAATTAACCGCAGCAACGAGAAACAACGTGCTGATGGATATGGCCTCGCCCGGTTTAACAAAAGAACCGATCAGGTTACCTTCGAGTGCTATAAGCGTTTCACCGACATCACTAAAGATAAGGATTCCCAATTTGCGGGCTGGCCTCTCACTTTCAATTTTAACGATAACGATGGCCGCAAAGCCACCGGTCATCTTGAATACAAGGTCGACCTTAAGCACCCTGTCGTGCAAATCATCAACGAAAGAACTAAGGAAATTCTCTACACAAAGCGGGTGAAAAATTCCAAGGGGAAACTCCCTATCTACTCCGCCGATCCACACACCATTAAGGTGGGTAAGGACAAGCCTGTTCGCGTTCTGAAAACAGGTCTCACTGCCAAAAAATGATGCGAACGCATGGCCTCAATCACACAGAAGATTAAGGGGGCGTAAAAATTAAAGATCACGTTTGAGCGCTGACCGGTCACTCTTCAGTATCTGGAGTATCGTCACTCCCAACTTCATCCAATGCCGCGTCGAATGCCTTACCAGTAACTTTGATGGATTTAGTTGCAGACTTCCCGACAACTTTTACCGGGATTGTGACAAGTGAGTAGGACGTCAACCCTGCCAAGATTAAAAAAGCCATCGTCCCTTATGCCATCCTGTCGACACTATGGATTTTCCTAGCTTTTGCTTAAGGAGCTAATTCCGTAGGTGCTTTCTTCTTAGCTGAGGAAAAACTTAAATCTCGCCGAGATGACGAAACGAAGAAGTGACAAGAATCTAGATCGCCGACCTCATCTTCTCAGCGTCTTAAATTGAAAACTCAATTCCTTAAAGCCTTATGAGGCACCTTGTCGAGAGCACCACCCGAGGCCTTACAAAAAGGCTTTACTCCCCATCACTGTATCCATAAATGCAGTTTTTTTAACATTTCAGTTGCGTCGCAGCGCTTTAAAATGCATTTTTTACAGCACATGAAAGCACTCATCATTATTTCCGGGGCCGCGATTCTTTTCTCCTCTTGTTCATCGTCCTTTTCTTCCCCTGAAGCAATGGCTCCGAATGCCGATTATTCCAAACGCCAGATTCAACGGTCCGGAACCATTAACATGAAATCCCGGTCTCTCGAATCCAGCTCCGAAAAGTCAATCGCACTTATCGCCCATCACCAAGCCCTTATCACCTCCTCTAGCCTGACCGACGATCGCTACAAAGCGAGCATTCGAGTCCCTTCAAACAGCCTCTCCTCACTCATGCAGTCACTTGAGTCAGTTGGCAAAATTACCTCGTCTCACGTCAGCATGGATGATGTCACCGCCGCTTACCTAGACCTTGAAGCGACCTTAAAAAATAAGCGTGCCCTTCGCGACCGCCTCCGTGCTCTCCTTTCACAAGCCACCAAAGTAGAAGACATTCTAAAAATCGAAAAAGAACTTAGCCGAGTTCAGACTGATCTCGATCAAACGGATGCCCGAATGAAATCGATGCGCTCAAAGGTCGCCAAGTCCACACTCAATCTCTCGATCATACGACAACGCATTCCTGGACCACTCGGAATCTTCTCAAAAAGTGGCGGATGGATTTTTGATAAATTGAATTACCTTAACTAAGCTAGGGGAAGAAACATATCGTTCTGTGCCTCATGCCTCGAACTCCACTTCGCCCCATCGCAAGGGCAAGTGCATATTCACCGCCCCTTGCGGGCTCCAGACCCAATTATTTTCAGGATGTTCCTGCTCCTCGGGATTCAAGCTTTCAGCTAATGGCGTTCCATGTGGAGGGATCCGAACATACTTTCCGGCAACTACTTCGTGCTGCCATTGCACGCGCGAAAAATTAACTTTCCAGATATCCCCCGGCCGCGGAGGCATCCCATCTTTATGATATTTGGCTAGATCCTTCCAAGGGAAAGCGACCTCGACCGACCACCCTTCATCCTCATCAGTCGGATTATTCAATGAACCCCGTACTTTTACCGCAGATTTTAAGCCATCAAGATTACACCCCAAAATGGGAACTCCACCCTCACCATAGGGCTTTGGTAGGCTTAACTCCCAAATCGTTCCAAGGGCATTAATCTCAAATTCGTAATAATTGAGGCCATCACCATCGGGATCGATAAAGACTTCAAAATCATTATCTTCAAACATGACCTCGTTCTTTTTTGTGATGGTTCCCCAGACATGAGGCTCCTCGAGCTGTGCCCCCACGTAAAAGTAGTCGTCATCCCAAGCCATCTTGACGCGGGTTTGAAAGTAAGGTCGAAGTGCTTCCTGCCCCGTAATATCGACAAAGTCATCGGTCCACGGCAGTTCCTGCCATGCAGGATCCTCTAGCGAACCATCAATCTTGATTGGCCCCTCCACACTGCGACACTGGTAACGTCTTGGCTTCATTTCAATTGATCCCAGTATAGGTCTATGGTCTTTCCCGTTGGCACCTTGACCGATCGCGTCTCCCCATCAAGAGTCACCCTAAGCAGTTCCCCGACCTTAATCTGGAGCTCCGCCATGTCGTTCAGATCCGCCGTGCCGGCTTTCGTTTTAACCACCTCATTTAAAACCGCTACAACGCGTTTCCCACCCTTCCGATCCCACATCCGAAAATAAACCAAGCCTTTGGACGTCTTCTGTTTTTTCACATAGCGAGAAGTCACATTCACTCCGGAAACCTCTTTGTTCCTAATATCCCAAACCATTGGAAAATTTGATCCCGTATTCTTCCACGACGTAGCCCAAATCGCATGCTGCCATTGATCCTCGATTGCCTTGGAAGCATCACCTGTGAACCACCCCCGATTAAATCCTTTAGCGTCGTACTCATCAGCTCCCGTAAAATACCAGGTCCCATCATCATAAATCTCAACCCAAGTATGGTTGCCTCGCTTGTTAAACCACAAAGCAGTCCCTACAATTCGCGCAGGAATACCAACAGACCTACAAGCATCTACCAGAATAATTGATAGCCCGGTACAAGTCGCTTTTCCCAACTTGATCGATTCCGCCGGACTCTGGTTTGGAGCCTTCCGCCCTGTATTATAGTGGACCTTGATTAGATTAAAAATCCCTTTGTTGATCGCTTGCGCAGCCTCGGTTGGCGTCTTGGCACCTTTAACCAAATCCTTGCACTTAGGATAAAAAAACGCCCGCCAATCTTCACGCGTTTCGTCGAGCGAAGCGTAGGGAAGAACGTCATTCAAAAATATCCCATCTGGAACTTTCTTCGCCCAAGAAAATTCCTTCTTGGCCTTCAAGGCAAGGTCCAGATTCGTCATCAAAAAATCCCGGCCCAAATTTTCCCGATCCCTCTTGGGCATTCCCTCCACCAAAAAACGTGCCGCCTTTTCTCCAAACTCACCATGCTTTTTCTCAGCCGCCTCAACAAACTTCTCCACCTCTCCACCCCACGCCCAACAGGCCAGAAGATAAGAGAAAATCACCAGCTTCTTATTCATGCCCAGATGCTAATACATAACGACCTGGCATGCCAAAGCAAACGGAGCAGATTCCGCACCCTAATTCTAACACCCTTCGACCTAAAAACTCGCCCAGCCCACACACCGACGTCGACGCTCCGATCGATAATATTCGCCAATTGGAGGTCTTAAAGTGGCGAGAACAGCACCTTAGAATTTAACAAAACTAGCTAAATCAACCCAAACAAGAGGGGTTCTTTACCCAGCGCAAAGTCCAAACACACCCGATACATCTATTTCGCACTCAAAAAATCCCCCTAAAAAAGCTCAATCAATCCTCGCTATTGCAAATAATCCAGCCAGTCTCGCGTTGTGAAGTCCGAGCGGAATCTCCGTTCTTACTTCATTTTTTAATTCAAAGACTATGAAACTGTACCTCGGCAATCTGCCTTTCGCTGCTTCGGATGACGACATCAAAGAAGCATTCTCCGCTTACGGAACTATCGAAGACCTCTTCATTCCTCTTGATCGCGAAACAAACCGCCCACGCGGATTCGCCTTCATCACTCTTGCCGACGACGACCTTGCTCGGAAAGCTATCGAAGAAATGGATGGAGCCGACCTTATGGGTCGTAATCTCCGCGTCAACGAAGCCGAAGAGCGTCGCCCACAACAAAACCGCGGTGGCGGTGGCGGCGGTGGCGGCGGTGGCTACGGTGGAGATCGTCGTGGTGGCGGCGGTGGCCGTGATCGCCGTGGTGGTGGTGGCCGTGATCGCCGTGGCGGTGGTCGTGACAACGAAGGAGGTTGGTAAACACCTCTTCTTATTAGATTTTAAAAAGGCCCGCCATTTCTGGTGGGCCTTTTTTTGTACTCAAATGAAATTCACGGCGGGCAGCCTAGAAACAGTCGCAGATAGCTCGAAGTCCGGGCAGCGAGTTTCAAGGAGATACGATGCCTCATCATAATGATGACATCAGATCGTCCAGCGCCCTCTGAATTCGCTTTGCGCTCACCTTCCCCATATGAGGCACTCCGGGTGCAAATAATTGCAAGCGCCACTCCTCGAGCATCCAACCAATCTCCCAGATCCGGACCGCTTCAGGATATTCATTCCAAAGAATCATCCACTCATCCCACAAAGGTAAAAATTGATTCTGCTTTTCCTCATCACGAATCAAGGGCTGCGTTTCCAGCCGGCTGATCCGATCCTCCATCCCAAAGAAATACCGCTGATATCTCTGCATCCGGTTGTAACCAGCCAACCAACCAAAGCCAGGTCTTAACAACCATTCCCGCTGCTCTTCCAATTGCGTTACCACTTCACCAAGGTGCCGATCTTTTCGATTCTCATCCATCCACTCCCGCACCCGACCATCAGCTTCAGCCATTCCTTCAACCGCGCCTGCAACCTTCTCAGCAGAAGCAAACCATTCTCCCCGCCCGATGGCTGAAGATTCCCCAAACTCTTCCTCGGTCCGTGCAATTTTCTTCATCCCCCCTTCCGCCGAAACACGTATGAAATCCTCTAAAGTTTCCTTCGGTAATAAAGACAGCATGAAACGCCCCGCCATCTTCAATGGAAAATTTTTGCGCACATACCGGCGATGCTCAGCATGCTCGATAAGAAACAATCTTACCACCCCGGCACGATGGCTCTCAGCCGCCTCTTCTCTCTCCAGATACGCACGCATTCCCACCGTATTTCCTTCGTCTACCAACCCTGGAAAAATACTGCCCTCCACCTCAACCGGAATCTCGCCAAAACTCCAAACCTCACCACCCGTCATCTCCCACTCCTCATTCGCAGCGGCTTCACGCCGCGACCTCAACTCTCCAGCCAACTTTTTTTTGATTGCCCAAACATCCTCACCGAAGGCCATTACCTCATCTGTCTCATTCCGCACCCGTAGCTTCGGTCGTAAGTGTTGAGGCAATCGATTCGTCTCCAAGCCTTCTAACGAATCCCGCCCCACTTTCTCTCGTAAATATTGAAGTAAGGCCTCCTCCAAATGCCCCTGCGGCTCCCAATTCTCCCACGCCGAAATAAATCCTGATACCTTCTCTGCCACCGGTTGGCACTCCCGACGCCAATCTTTTGGCAAGCTTCGGATTAACAACTCCACTCGATCTTCTAAAATTCCCGGCACCCCCCAGCTCGGCAGATAGTCTGGAAAAATCGCCAATTCGTCTATTCCCACCTCAAAAGTCAATCCATCATCATCCGCATCCAAATCACTGACGTAATTCACCCGCCAATTACGCCCTCCATGCTCGATCACATCCGGAAAAAGTCGCAGCCGATCCTCGATCTCTTCCTCCCAAATGAGATCTGAAAAACGCACCATTAACCTTCCTGCGTCTCCCGGTTTCTCGGTCAGTTTGTAAAACTGTTTTGTCGTATTCGTCGCTCCTGGGAGACGCTCGAAAAAAAAGTCATACGCAGCCACCTCATTCCACAAGTAGCCGACTCGCCGCAATTTCCGTTCCGCTCCCAAAATAGTTTCCTTCACCCACGCCAGGTTCTGCGTCACCAAGTTGTTACCTCGCATCTTCCCATCCACCAGAGCCTCCCGCACGAAAACCTCAAAAGCCACCTTGGGATTTACCCGCCCAAAGAAGACTCTCCGCCCTTCAACCACCGTGAGTCCCCCAAGTAAGACATCCTCCGTCCCGTAAACCGCCCCTTGCTGCTCATTCCAATACGGCGAATGATATTTGCTCCGACACAAATGCGGCACCACCTCCTCGACCCACTTGGGGTCAATCTCCGCCACCTTGCGGGCCCACAATCGCGAGGTCTCAACCAACTCAAAACCCAAAACCCAAAGCGCCCGCTTACTCTTGAAAAGCCCAGAACCTGGGAAGACCGCAAACTGCCGGTTTCCCACGCTATGATAAATGCGCTTTTCCTTATCCCACACTCCAATCTGTCGTGGAATTCCCGTCAAAATTGATTTATGCACCTCGGCATAAACATCAGCCGCCGTTTCAATTACCTTACCCTTTCCTCCCTCTTTCTGAAACGAACGACGTAATTCCGAATTGATCCCCAACCATTCCCTCACCCGGCGGTAGCTCAAGAAATGCTTCTCACACCACCTCCGCAATTGGTTGGACTTGAGCTTTCCTCTCTCTCCCCTGAAATCCTGAATTCCTTTCCATAAATTTAAAAACACCCCGAAGTCTGACCTTTGATCAAGAAACTCTTTCTGCCTTTCATCGGCTCGCTCTTCCTTACCCTGCGGACGTTCCCTCACATCCATCGCCGAGAGTCCCGATACTATGATCAATACCTCCTCAAAGACTCCCCGGCGTTCGCTTTCCACCAACATCCGGCCCAATCGCGGGTCCAAAGGCAATCGAGATAAGGTCCTTCCCGTATCAGTGAGTCGCGCCTCCGATTTCTTGGCCACCGCACCTACTTCCTCAAGAGTATCCCAGCCTTCATTCACGGCGCGGGGCCCCGGTGGGTCAATAAAAGGAAACTCCCTAACATCTCCCAGTTTCAACGAAAGCATTCGTAGAATTACTCCGCTCAGAGCACTCCGCCGAATCTCGGGATCTGTGAACTCCGGTGCCATCTCAAGTGCTTCTTCATCATAAAGCTTCACACAAATTCCGTCGCGCACCCTGCCGCATCTCCCTCGCCTTTGCCGTGCACTCGCCTGCGAGATCATTTCGATCTGCAAACTCTGCACCTGCCTTGAAGGGCTAAATCGACTCACTCTTGCCATTCCGCTATCCACCACCGAAACAATTCCCGGAATAGTCAGCGAAGTCTCAGCCACATTTGTCGCCAAAAAGACTCTCCGCTTTCCGCTAGGAGCAAAAACCCTCTCCTGATCCGCCAGAGAAAGCCGCGCAAAAACTGGTACTGCTTCGGTATTAAAAAGCCCCTGACCTTCGATCAAATCCGCACACTCACGGATTTCTCTTTCCCCTGGCAAAAATACCAAGACATCACCATCAGAATCTAAATCAGTGACGTATTCTACCCCCCGTCCAACATGTTCGCGTAAACTCTCACCCTCGTATCCAGGTAAAAAAACGTCTTCTACCGGGAAAGTCCGTCCCTCCACCTGCACCACGGGACATTTCTCAAAAAACTCGGAGAACCTTCCTGCATCCAAAGTAGCCGATGAAATAATCACCCGTAAATCCTTCCGCCGTTTAACCAGTTGCTTCAGATAACCCAATAGAAAATCGATGTTCAAGGATCGCTCGTGGGCCTCATCAATAATAATAGTATCATATTGACGTAGTTCCCGATCCCCTTGCGTCTCCGCCAGCAAAATCCCGTCCGTCATGAATTTCACTTTTGTCTCTTTCGAGCAAACCTCTGTAAAACGGACCTGCCAACCCACTTCTTTTCCAATCTCCACCTTGCACTCATCTGCCACTCGCCGCGCCACCGAAGTCGCGGCTAATCGCCTCGGCTGCGTACACCCTATTCGTCCCTCTTGCCCCAACTCCCGCGCAAGCTCCAAAGCCATTTTGGGCAACTGGGTCGTCTTTCCAGACCCCGTTTCACCCACGACCACCAACACCTGCGAGGCCCTCATGTCCTCGAGGATCTCCCCCCTCCGGCGCGACACCGGCAGATCTGGATAGCTGATGTTCAGGTCGGTGGTTTAGCGGTGCTTCCCCAATCCCGCAAGTCCTTCCCAACAACTGATTGGCAAGATTTAAGCATCCTCGGGTATCTCGCACTCAAAGATTCACTGATTCCAAAATTCCCACACGCTCTTTCTCCGAGAGCCTGAAGCTCTCCACTAAGACAATCTTCCAGTCGTCCTTGATTCCAACAACGACATCATGTTTATTGATTAGACAGAAAATTATGATCTCAAAAGCCCTCCCACTTCAAAGAAGCTTTCGGTTTCTATTCGAAACCAGAGGAAAATAAGTGGTGCGCGCAAGACCTACCTAAATTTCTCAATAAAGCGCCGGTCTTTTCTTTGTCCGGTCACCCCTCCACATCAATCACTTCATTTTTTCATGGATGAACCGATCACGGTATCTTCTGAATTGCTCGCCCGGATCCGGACGGGCGACGAAAAAGCGTGGAGCGAATTGGTTCACATTCTTAACCCGCTCGTCTCAAAAATTATTCGTAATCAAGTCCGCCGAAATACCGACCACGAGGACATTGCCCAAGAGGCCTTCACTAAAATCTTCCTGAAACTCGATCAGTTCGCTGGGCACCAACCCTTTACCCATTGGGTTTCTCGGCTGACCATCAACACTTGCTATGATTGGCTCCGCCGAATTAAGAGCCGGCCTCTGATGAGCTACTCGGATCTAGGCGAAACGCAGGCTCAAATCGTTGAGAAAAACCTCAGCAGCCAAACCGTTGACGGCAAAGAAAGTCTCGCTTCCATGCGCGAGCTTCTTGACCAACTTATCGCCACTCTTAACCCGCGAGAACAAATCGTCATTCGCCTCCTCGACCTCGAGGAGAAGTGCGTGCAAGATGCCTGCAATCTAACCGGCTGGGGAGCCTCGAAGATTAAGGTCACTGCCATGAGAGCCCGACGTAAACTCCGCGAGCAGCTCAAAAAACTTGAACCAGACCAGTGATATGAATGACAACAACGACCCTTGGAAACGACTTGTCGATGCGGCAAAAACCTCACCCGTTGAGGAGCAATCGGAACCCAACTTCAAAATCAGCGTCAAGGCCCTACGCGAAAGTGTTCAGTCGCTCTTCCTAGCCCTCACCTGGCGTAAGTGGTCCATCCTTGCCGCCATCCTTGCCGGTCTGATCTTCCTCATTTTATTCCTTCTCCGAGACGACTCCCCTCTACCCGAGCCAATCATCCCAACCGAACCCCCAACTGCTCCCGAGACCTTATGAAACCAAAACTTCGCGACTATCTAACTATCATCTTTGCGCTTCTCGTCATCTTCATTTGTGGATGCGGCGTAGGCTTCCTCATTGGAGAAAATGAAGGGCGCCAAGAAACTGAGACACCCACTGCTATTGGCTCCGAACACGATAGTGATACTTGGGAAAAGCAAACCATGGAGAGCCTCGGAAGCCGCCTCGAGCTATCTGATCAACAGCGCGAAAAGATCTTGGGCGAAATTCAAGCGACCTCACTTGAAATTACTAGCAACAAAAAAACAGCGATTGAAGATTACTACCGCGTCATTTTGGCGCTTCATGACCGTCTCATTCCCCATCTGGAGCCCGATCAGCAGGAAAAAATCAAAAAAGATCGGAACAAGTTACAACGGACGATTAATCTTCGCTTTAAATAACTTACACATAGTATTTTGTGAAATCTTGAACGTTCTGAAATATTCTCCCCTTTTTAATTCTCGAGTGCACAACCTGCCCGTCCCGCTGAAAAAAATAGTTTTTTGTAACCAAACCCGAAACCGCTTCGTCTCGCTATATAGACTAACTTTTAAACCTTCCCCCTTATTTAAGAGCTAGCGTCTCCGTCGTAACTAGCCTATGGTAACCGCCTAAAAATTAACACAATGTCGCGATCTTCTTTCATTTTAGCAGCCACTATTTTCATAGTAGCAGCTACAATGGTCTTCATGAGCTCATTCGACCGGGCTAACGGAAGATCTCAGCAAGTCCCCGCTGAGGATTCGATGGGCCCTTCCAATGTTTTACGCAGCAGCAAAGGTGAACCCACCTCTCGCACTCGGATTACGTCATCGCGACATGGCAATAACACCCTTTCGATCGAAAAGTCAGCGACCACACACCTACACGCTGAAGAATTAGCCAGAGTCGACCAAATTTTGTCGCAGATACAGCATGATTCCCAAGAGGAACTCAATCAATATTCGAGGAACTACGGGCTAACCAAGGAACAACAACGCAAAATCTTTCCTGTCCTCGTCGCCTATCACGACCAAACCCATCCCTCTATCAAGGTGAATGGACAGACCATTGCCTTTGTAAATTCAGATTATGACCTAGAGCAGAATATTTCGTCATTTCTCGACTCATCACAACGAGAAGCGTTCCTGGAAGATGCCGCTGATCATGAGGCATGGTGGGTAGAAGTTGTGGGGCAGCTTGAAAGCGACCTTGATACTGCCATTAGCAATGGGGAAATGGTTCCTGCTGACGACCCTTCTGCGGGCCTTCGGGTAGCCTCGGAAAGCGCTGCGGGAGATGGTGGTTCCTCCAGCCACTCCGGCGGAAATCTATTCGATTTACTTGCTCAATAATGTTCTCGGATAGAATTTGAGCCAATTTTAAGAAGATGAATCTAACAATAATATTAATGACCAGCAGCCTCCTAACAGGTGCTGTGATTGCGGATCATATCGCTAAATCATTTGGAGACGGGACTCTTCCGGAATTTTTAACGAAGTATGATGTAAACGAAGACGGCTCAATCGACGAGGAAGAGCGTCAAGCGATCAAAGAAGAGCGTAAGGCAGCGCGGGCCAGGAAACGTGCTAGGATCGACGCTGATGGTGATGGAAAAATCTCATCGGATGAGCGTGGGTTACTCCGCGAGAAAAGCATTGCAAAGCGCGCTGAAGAGCGCGAATTCCTTCGAGAATCACTTCGAAAAAGAATCATCGCTAAGCGCGCTGAAAAATTTACCGGGATCGCTGGTGATGACGGGCTTCTTTCTCTCAGAGAGATGGTGGATTTAAAGGCCTTTCAGAACATGTCCGAAGAGCGGCTAACTTCCCTTTTTGCGCGTCTAGATGCAGACAATAGTGGCGAGGTGACTCTTGAGGAGTTTAACATGCGCCTTCGTGACCATAGTTCGCCAGAAAAACCTGATCCCGGTAACTAACATTTCGACTCGGCTGGCGACGGAAAATGGCAGCACCGTATTCTGACGAAAATAATGGAGACCTTAAAAGTCTAGCGCGCGCTTATTCGTAAAATTTTAAGCTCCGCAACCATCTGATAATTTCTGAAATAACCTTAGGCGGCTTTACGAGGTTACCTTTTTTGTGTCATTGCAAACGACTTTTTGATAGCGTTCTAGTCTTAAGGAATTTTTTACCACCCTCACCGCCTAGACACTCTACTCATCTCGTGAAAACGTTTCTCGCACTTCTTTTCCTAGTTCACACTATTCAAGGCGAGATCCTCTACGACACCGACTTCGACAATTTTCCCGCAGGCGCCAATAATTGGTCTGGGAACGATGGTTGGATTTCAAACGACACCACCTCAGGCGCTCAAGCTATCGATGAAAATGTTCTCCCTTCTCTTCTAAAAACTGCGACCCTTGGATTCGCACAGCCCACCTCAAGATTTACTTTTATCGCGCTTGACCTTGAGTATGACCACATCGCTAGTGGAAAACCAGTCGTAGAAGTCGATACCCTTATTGGCATTGAGGATTCCACTAACGATCAGCGGGACGATTTTTATTTTAGCATCTATAATGCAGACGGAGATCGTCTTGCCTCCATCCGTTTTGACAATGAAAACCCAGACACTCCTAACTCACAATTTGGAATCTGGCGCGTCAGTAATACTACCCAGTTTGACACTCTGTTTGATTTTACCCTAGGGGAACTTTTCAACCTTGTCGCCACTGTCGACCTTGAGGAAAATGTCTGGTCTGTATCTATCGATGAAATCCCCATTTTCGAAAACGCCCAATTCTCGAACACGGATGCTCCTCTTGACTTCGGCTTCCTCGCCTTCGAGTGGGAACTTGCGTCTCTTGCCCCATATAATTATGGCGACAACTTTCTCCTTGTGGCCGATCTCAGTATCAAATCTGTCGACAAAGATTCCCAATCGACCGGCGGTATGAATAGAATCGAGGTAACACATCAATTCGACCCGGTGGGTGGTATCAACTTAAACTGGCAAACCGCTGTCGGTTGGACCGATCAAGTCGAGTATTCGAACGACCTCGTCACCTGGTTCGCCGACCTCCCTGGGTCGACCTTTGAAAACTTGGCATCTCCCACTGGCATTACTTTCTCCCGCCCTAAGGATCCGGCCGAAGCCTACCGCTTTTACCGAGTAAGACGGACAAAAACTCCATAGGTCAAATCCGCTACCAATTCTCTAAACCGACTTGGGGAAACAAACCCAAAGGAAATAGGGAGAAATCGAAGAACCGTCTCAAAACTGTGCACTCAGGGCGATCGCCAGAGCACTCTCTTTAAGAGTTGGTCAGGTCATAATGACAAGCCAACATTGAAGCTTAGCGCTAAAATTGGACTTACTCAGACGGAAGCTTCACCTCAAAAGTCGTTCCCTTTCCGACTTCGCTTACCACCAAAATCGTTCCTCCATGTGCTTCCACAATCGCTTTAGTAATTGGGAGACCTAGTCCCGTTCCATTACGCCCAGTCCGCGTGCGAGCTTTGTCGACCTGATAAAACCGTTCAAAAATACTCTTCAGCGCCACCGACTCTATCCCCGGCCCAGTATCTCGCACCGACCACAAAATTTCGGAGCCAATCTTATTCAGAGTAACTTCTATCTCTCCTCCCTCTCGATTATACTTAACAGCATTACCCAATAAATTTAATAATGCCTGCCGCATTTTAGACGGATCAAATTCAGTCTTCATCGACTGGAGATCACACTTGATCTTAATTCCTCGATCATCGGCTAGCGGCTCAATCAACTTCACTACTTCACCAGTCAACTCTTCAAGATTTCCAAGCTCGGGACGAAGATGAAATTCTCCTGAATCTACCTTGGAAAGCTCCAGTAAGCCCGAGGTCAAGGTGCGCATGTGTTGCGCCGAATCAAGGCACGTTTGTAACGCCTCCTGATACTTCTCAGGAGAACGATTCTTACTGAGCGCAAATTGGCTCTTGGATAAAATCACCGCAATCGGAGTCCGCATCTCATGAGAGGCATCCGCCGTAAATCGAACCTGATGCTCAAATGAAGTTTCCAACTTTTCAAAAGTTTCATTCAGCACCATAGATAATTGTCCCAATTCGCTCCCATTCCCGCTGATCTTGATGCGCTCCGAAAGATTTCCCTCCGCGATTCGATGAGCCGCTCCACTAATTGCCTCAATGGGCTTCAACGATCTCCCGATCAAAAACCAACCTACCAAAAATCCTCCTGCAATAATCAAAAAACCTATCCCAATCAACTTAGTTTCAAGCTTCGAAAGATAAGTCTCGATCGGTTTCACGGAAGCCCCCACTACTAAAATTCCGACATTCGGACTCGCGTGAATAATTTCGCGATACCCTTGCACTGTCTCCTTCGAAACACGATCCCCTTCCCTAGAACGCTCATCCGGAAACAACTTCAATTCTTCCGGCGAATTCGCAGAAGCAAACCGTAGGTCACCACCCCGGCTCCAGTGGATCACAAAAATGTCATTCTCAGCAAGCTCCTCCACGATTTCATCTAAGTTTACCCGGCGGCGCTCCAAAGGATCGGGCCCACGCGGACTGCGCCGACCCCCACCCTCGAGACCGGGCCGAGGGTCACCTTCAAAATCCTCCAAAAGACCCAGCCTCGGTAATCGTCGACCACGCGGAGGAGATTCCGGGCGCCTCTCCAGACTCGGCAAAAGACGCGTGATCGGATTACTCAGCTCGCGATCGAGAACCTGATATTTTATCTCACGTTGGTTACGATGAAATGCTGCCAACAACGCCGCGATAATCACCGCCAAAAGAAGGAGATACCAAAGCTGAATACGCCAGCGAATTGATTGCGGAAAAATACCCATCTAACTTGATTCGACAATATACCCCTGACCCCGACGCGTCTTGATAAAATTTTTCCCAAATTTCTGACGTAATTTGTAAACATAAACATCAAGCATGTTTGACATCGACTCATCATTTTCGTCGAAAAGATGGTCGTATAAAAAATCACGTGTCACGACTTCATCACGGTGCTTGATTAATAACTCTGCCATCGCAAATTCTCGTGCGGTCACCTCCACTTCCTTATCACCTAGCCGCAGAGTCTTAGCCGTCGTGTTGATCGTAACCTTACCAACCGCGACCTCCGGACAATGGTCACCGCCCTTCCTTCTCATCACTGCTCTCACCCGTGCCACCAACTCCGTCAAATCGAAAGGTTTTGCCAAATAATCATCCGCCCCATGATTCAGACCCTTCACCTTATCACACACCTGATCAAGAGCCGTCAGCATCAGGACCGGTGTCTGTTTCTCCTTACGTAATCCATCCAAAACCTCCCAGCCGTTCATCACCGGCATCATTACATCAAGAACCACGATGTCGTAATCCCAGTTCAGCGCCTTGTAGAGGCCCTCTTCACCATCCGCCGATTCATCTACCGCGAAGGATTCCTCGCGTAGCGTCTCCACCACCACCTCACGCAGATCGTCCTGATCCTCAACTACAAGCACTCTCATATTTTCTCGAGCCTAGCCTTTATGACATGAACAGAAAATGAACAATTGTGCTCGATTCTTCCGTATTTAGCCTCTCCACTCAACCTTCTCCCAATCGGCCTTGTCGCTTTTTTCAACCTCATTTGATCTATGTTTGGCAACTTACGTCAGCTAAAAATCACTCTCGCCTTCCTCGCGAGTGGCTCGATAGTTCACGCCAATAATTCGGAGGGTATTGAATATTTTGAAACCCACATTCGTCCTCTCTTTGTCGAGCACTGTTACGAATGTCACTCCGCCGGCGCTAAAGAACTGAAAGCCAACCTCTACCTTGATTCACGCACCGGGTGGCAAACCGGTGGTGACTCCGGCCCCGCTATTATCCCTGGAAAGCCCGAGGACTCCGTTCTCCTCAACGCCATTTCCTACACCAATAGCGACTTAGAAATGCCACCTAAAAACCGGCTCCCAGATTCTAAAATCCAGCATCTCAAGTCATGGATTGCGATGGGTGCCCCTGACCCTCGCGAAAACAAAGCCAAAACAACCACTTCCCAAATCGACCTCAATAAAGGGCGCCAATTTTGGTCCTTCCAACCTCCCGTTGCCCACCCAATCCCAAAACCCCGCGATACCGCGTGGCCAGCCAACGATATCGACCGCTTCATCCTCGCCCGACTCGAAGCCCAAAAAATCACTCCTTCGACAAGCGCATCGAAAACCACCCTTCTCCGTCGCGTTTACTTCGATCTTA
>TARA_B110000008_G_scaffold148333_1_pt1 | contig 33472 bp, 25 predicted proteins | sample TARA_B110000008 | Tara Oceans TARA_B110000008 (sample SAMEA4396496) | marine metagenome | biome: Westerlies Biome; feature: [DCM] deep chlorophyll maximum layer (ENVO:01000326); material: water (ENVO:00002006), including particulate matter (ENVO:01000060) such as... | depth 40 m
AAATCAAATACTTTTTCATGAACTAAGTCTGGTGTACAATTTTCTTTATCAACCTTGTTCACAACAACAATTGGAGTTAACCCAAGTTCTAGCGCCTTACCTGATACAAAACGTGTTTGTGGCATTGGACCCTCAAAAGCATCTACCAATAATAAAACACCATCAGCCATTTTTAATACTCGCTCTACTTCACCACCAAAATCCGCATGACCAGGAGTATCTATTACATTTATCTTTACATTTTTATAATTAACAGAAACATTTTTTGATAAAATTGTAATTCCTCTTTCCCTTTCTAGATCATTATTATCTAATAATAAATCTTTACGTTCTTTACGATCATCTAAAATTTTTGCTTGATCTATAATCTTGTCTACTAATGTAGTCTTACCATGATCTACGTGGGCTATAATGGCAATATTCCTAATTGATTGCATGCTTGTTTTTTTTGAAGTTGCAAAAGTAATGTTTTACTTTAAGAGATTAGATAAATTAGCATTAATTTATTGACTCTTCATCATCTCTAAAAGCTGTTGGTAAAATATCTGGAATTAATTTGATTAATAGGGGCAATAACAAAGCTCCTCCAGGTAGCATAAATACTGTAAATGCAGGAATGGCTTTACAGATATCTAATAACTGTATTTTAATTTTTTCTTTTTCCTCCTCAGATAAAGAAGAATGCATAGATTTTTTTATTAAACTAACAGCTTCTTTACTTTGCTGAAGTTCTTTATCTAAACGTTTTTTATTTTTTTGAAGGAGTTCTTTTATTTCTTCTACAGTATTCATTCTAATTTTCTTCTTGCTCTTTCTTCTTTAATTAGATTTAGCTCTCTACTAGTTTGTCCTGCTACAGAGGTGTTTTCTTCGGCTCTTCTTATAAGATAGGGCATCACATCTCTAACTGGTCCAAAAGGAACGTATTTAGCTGTATTGTATCCTTCTTTAGCTAAATTAAAACTTATATGGTCACTCATACCATACAATTGACCAAACCACAATCGATTATCTTTTGGAGATATCTTATAACGCTTAGCTAAATCTAATAAAAAGTAGGAACTGTCTTCATTATGTGTTCCAGCAAAAAGTGCAATTTTATCGTGTTCCATCATAAATTTTATAGCATCATTAAAATTTTTATCAGTAGCATTTTTATCAACACAAATAGGAGATGGATAGTTATTTTCTTTTGCTCTTTCCCGTTCTTTTTCCATGTAAGCACCACGAACTATTTTTAATCCTATATGATAATTTCCTTTAAGAGCTTTCTGATGAATTTCTCTTAAATATTCCATCCTATCGTGGCGATACATTTGTAATGTATTAAAAACAATAGCTTTATGTACATTATACTTATGCATTAAGCCTTCTACCAATACGTCTGCTGCATCTTGCATCCAACTCTCTTCGGCATCAATTAAAATAGGTACGTCATATTTTATTGCTTTATCACATATTTCATAATAACGATTCATGACAGTAATCCACTCACTTTTTTCTTCATTTGAAAGTGGTTTTTTTTCTGTAATTTTTTGATATAAAGAGAAGCGGCCCACCCCAGTAGGTTTAAAAACCACAAATGGAATCGAATCTTTTTTCTTGGCAAATTCAATGTTTTTTAAAGTTTTAGCTTTTACAATATCAAATTGTTCCTCTGTTTCTTTACCTTCTACAGAATAATCTAATACAGAACAAACACCATAATTATACATGTTTTCTATATTGGAAATACAATCTTCTTCTGTTACTCCACCACAAAAATGATCAAATACTGAAGAACGAATTAAACTCTCAACAGGAAGATTCGCTTTTAAAGCAAAATTTGTAATAGCAGTACCAATCTTAACCATTGGGTGACTTTGAATTAATTTAAATAAAAAAAAAGCCCTTTCTAATTGAGAATCTGATTTTAGTGAGAATGCTATTTCAGTATTATTAAAGAGTTTCATTATTTTTAATATGGTAACAAAGATAAACAGCTATCTTAAATTATTCAATATTTTGTAGTTTATTTGTATTTGAAATTTTTAGGACATGAAATCTATCAAAGCAGCTACATATTACATACATTTTAAACACAAAGGATATGAAAAATTAAATTCCTTAATTATTAATAAAAACTATTCTTCAATTTTTATTTTGGTAGATGAAAACTCACTTGAACTTTGTTATCCTGTATTCATTCCATTACTAGAAACAGATAAACGGATTGAAATTATAGAAATAGCATCTGGAGAAATAAATAAAAACTTAGATACTTGTAGCGGGGTTTGGAAAACACTTACTGAGTTGAGTGCCGATAGAAATAGTTTATTAATTACTCTGGGAGGTGGTGTTATTACAGATTTAGGCGGTTTTGTTGCCTCAACTTACAAAAGAGGTATAGATTTTGTGAATATCCCTACCACGTTGCTTAGCATAGTTGATGCTTCTGTTGGAGGAAAAACTGGGGTAGACTTAGGTGTTTTAAAAAATCAAATTGGCTTATTTGCAAACCCTCAAATTGTACTTATAGACGGAGACTATTTAGCTACATTAAATGAAAGAGAATTTCGTTCAGGAAGTGCTGAAATTATTAAATATGGACTTACATACGATATTAAACTATTAGAGTCACTAAAAAGTTTTAATAAACTAAAAATCAATGAATTAATTCATAGGTCTATAGAAATAAAAAATGAAATAGTTTTACAAGACCCTAAAGAAAATAGTTTGCGAAAAGTTTTAAACTTTGGACATACATTAGGTCATGCAATAGAATCTTATTTTTTAGAATCTAAAAATAAAAACAACTTAACACATGGAGAAGCAATAGCTATCGGTATGGTTTGTGAATCCTATTTATCTTACAAGGTTTTACAACTTTCCAAAGAGAAACTTATGATCGTTAAAAACATGATTGATGAGATGTACAAAAAAGTTAGTATTGACGTATCAGATTATGATCCTATTTTTGCCTTATTAAAACACGATAAGAAAAATAGTAATGGGCAGGTAAATTTTGTATTACTTAATGATTTTGAAGATTTTAAATTAGATTGTAAAATAAATAATGCATTGCTTATAGAAAGCATTGAGTTTTATAACTCTTAAAGTACTTTTTCTAACACTGAACTATAAATCTCTTCGTAAACTGGTAAAATGTTTTCTAAACAAAATTGTTTAGTATGTTTTTTAGCATTCTCTTTAAAGCGTAGTAAAGTTAAATCATCTTTTAGAATACTCAGAGCATTTTTAGCCATATCTTCCACATCACCTAAATTACTTAGAAATCCTGTTACACTATGAACATTTACCTCTGGCAAGCCTCCTGTATTTGTAGATATGATAGCTGTTTGTGCTGCCATTGCCTCAAGAGCAGACAAGCCAAAGCTTTCACTTTTAGAAGGTAATAAAAAGATATCTGTATAACATAATATTTTTGCTATTTCATGACTATTACCTAAGAAAATAACGCTATCATGAATTCCTAACTTCTTTACCAACAACTCTGCATTTCTTTTTTCTGGCCCCTCACCCACCATTAAAAGTTTAGCCGGAATCTCTTTTTGTACATTATAAAATATTTTTACAACATCTTCTATTCGTTTTACAGGCCTAAAATTTGAAATATGAGTTAGAATTCTTTCTTCTGGTTTAGCTACAGCTATTCGTTGATATTCGTTTTTTGATTCACGATCATACTTTTCTGTATCTATAAAATTATGAACTACTTTTATTTCATTGGTAATTGCAAACAATCTTAAAGTATCTTGTTTTAGGCTTTCAGAAACTGAAGTAACTATATCAGAGTTATTAATACTAAACTCAACAGCTGTCTTATAACTTGGGTGACTTCCAACCAATGTTATATCTGTTCCGTGAAGAGTTGTTACTACTTTTACATCTATACCTTTCTCATTTAGCATCATTTTTGCCATATAAGCTGCATAAGCATGAGGAATTGCGTAATGAACATGTAAGATTTCTAAATTGTATTTAGATACAACTTCTACTAATTTGGTAGACAATGCAAGTTCATAAGGTTGGTATTGAAACAATGGATACTCTTCCATTAAAACTTCATGAAAATGTAAGTCATGTGAGATGAAATCTAATCGAACAGGTTGATTGTAAGTCACAAAATGAACCTCATGACCTTTATTGGCAAGGGCCATCCCTAATTCTGTAGCGACTACACCACTACCCCCAAAGGTTGGATAACATACAATTCCTATTCGCATTTTTTAAATTTGATTTTTAAGACGTAAAGATACTTTTTTACTTAAGATGAAGTGTAAATAAAAACATAAAAAATCCTAATGAATGAAGAGTAGGATGTGAGATATCTAATTATACATTATTATTAATAGTCACCAAGAGTAACAGGATTTTGTTTTAGTGCATTTGCCAATTGCTCATCATTAGGTGCTTTACCATGCCAAGCATGGGTATGCATCATAAAATCAATACCATTACCCATTTCCGTATGTAACAAAATACAAACTGGCTTTCCTTTTCCTGTTCTAGATTTCGCATCTGCTAGACCAGCTTTAATAGCTTCTATATCATTTCCTTCTCTTACATCCAGAACATCCCAGCCAAAAGCTTCAAATTTTGCTTTAATACTTCCCATAGGTAATACTTCGTCAGTAGAACCATCAATTTGTTTCCCATTTAGATCTATAGTGGATATTAAATTATCTATTTTTTTTGCTGATGCATACATCGTAGATTCCCATATCTGACCTTCTTGTAATTCACCGTCTCCATGTAAAGTGTAAATAATTTTATTATCTCCATTTAGCTTCTTAGCCTCAGCAGCACCAATAGCTACAGACATTCCTTGACCCAAAGAACCAGAAGCTATTCTTACTCCAGGCAAACCTTCATGAGTTGTAGGGTGTCCTTGAAGACGTGTGTCAATTTTTCTAAAAGTAGCCAACTCTCCTATAGAAAAGAAACCACTTCTAGCTAATACACTATAGAATACAGGTGATATATGTCCGTTTGATAAAAAGAAAAGATTTTCATTTTCACCATTCATCGAAAAATCAGTAGAATATTCAAGTACTTCTTGAAATAAAACTGTAAAAAACTCTGCACAACCCAATGAACCGCCTGGGTGACCAGAATTTACAGCGTGAACCATTCTTAAAATATCTCTTCGAACTTGTTGTGTAAAATCTTTTAATTGTTGAGTAGTAGCCATGAATTATTATTTATGTTTCAAAAGTAATTTTTTAAAAATCAATTGACAAGATTTATTTGATTGGAAAATTAACAAGGTTATTAACTATGTTTTCTGCTTCTTCTTTTTTGCTGCTGGAAATAATACATTATTTAAAATTAATCGGTATCCAGGTGAAGTTGGATGTAAATCTAATTCTGTTTTTGGATCACCTACTCTGTGAGTATAGTCTTCTGGATCATGACCACCATAAAAAGTAAAAAGCCCTTTTCCTTTAACTCCATGAATATATCTTGCTTCTCTATTGGTTCTATTTTCTCCCATGACTAAAATTGTAGATTTGATAGCAGCTCTATCAAAAGAAGTAGTTTGCCCCATAAAACCTTTAACTAATTGAGTATGATTTTGAGTTAGCATAGTTGGGACAGGATCCCATTTTGCTGAAAATTCAATTAAAGAAAAATAATCTGAGGTTTTTGGAATTAAACGTTTACTAGTCATATCTATTGAAGAAAACTCATAGGTAGTTGGGTTTCTTATTAATTCAAAGTCTTTGAAAGCAAATGTTTTTTTAAAGTTAATCTTAGATTGATAATTTAATTCTGATGGATCTCCATCAAACATTGATTCTGCAATATCTACTCCTTCAGCAGCAAGTGCAATGTCAAAACTATCTGTTGCTGAACACATTGCAAACATAAATCCACCACCAACAACAAAATCTCTAATTTTTTTACTGACAGCCAACTTCAATTGTGAAACTTTATCAAAACCTAGGTCAGTCGCTAATTTCTCTGCCCTTAATTTTCCTTCCACATACCATGGAATATTTCTAAATGCACCATAAAAACGTCCATACTGTCCGGTAAAGTCTTCATGATGTAGATGTAACCATTCATATAATAATAATTTATCGCTAAGCACTTCTTTATCATAAATAATATCAAATGGAATTTCAGCATAGGTAAGAACCATTGTAACTGCATCATCCCATGGCATTTTATCTTTAGGAGAATATACTGCAATTTTAGGAGCCTTTTCTAAAATTACTGCTTCTTGATTTTTAGATGGTGATGATATATCTTGTAAGATTAGTTTGGCTTTTGAATCGGAAATTATCTGATAAGATACTCCACGAATTTTACACTCATTTTCGATGATAGGATTGTTTTCTATCAAAAAAGCACCACCATCATAGTTTAACAACCATTTAGCTTTTAATCCTGATTGTAATGAATAATAAACAATGCCATAGGCTTTTAGATGATTTTTTTGATTGTCATGATTCATTGGCACATATATAAATGATGCTAGAACTGAATTATAAAAAAATAAAAAGCATAATATCAATAAAAGTTTTTTCATAACAAAAATGTCATTATTAAAAATTAAAAGGGTACTTCATCTCCATCTGAACCAAAAGCATCTTTTGGTTCGATTCGGGAATCTGGAAATACGTCTTCGGCAAATTTTGTATTCATGCTAGATTGAAATTCTCCACTAAAACCTTCTTCTAAATCAGAGAATTTTGCTAGGTGACCGGTGAATTTTAGGCGTATATTATCCAAACCACCATTTCTATGTTTTGCGATAATAAATTCACCTTGACCTTCACATGGAGTATGATCATCATCGTCCCATTCTGTCATTCCATAATATTCTGGACGAAAAATAAATGATACTATATCAGCATCTTGTTCTATAGCACCAGATTCACGTAGATCTGATAATAATGGTCGTTTACTTCCACCTCTAGTTTCAACTGCTCTTGATAATTGAGATAAAGCAATAACTGGAACTTCAAGTTCTTTTGCTAAAGCTTTTAAATTTCTAGAAATCATTGAAATTTCTTGTTCACGGTTTCCACTACCTTTATTATTTGTTCCAGCTGTCATTAATTGTAAATAATCAATAACAATAATCTTAACATTATGTTGAGATACCAAACGACGAGCTTTTGCTCGTAGATCAAAAATAGATAACGATGGTGTATCATCTATGAATATAGGAGCATCAGATAAGCGTTTGACTTTAACATTTAATTGCTCCCATTCATGTGCTTCTAAATTACCTTTACGTAACTTTTCTGATGTTAAACCGGTTTCAGATGAAATCATACGAGTGATTAACTGAACTGATGACATTTCTAATGAAAAAACTGCAACAGCATGATTAAAATCTATTGCCATATTTTTTGCCATAGAAATAACAAAAGCTGTTTTCCCCATACCTGGTCTTGCAGCAATAATAATTAAATCTGAATCTTGCCATCCAGAAGTTATGGCATCTAACTTAGTAAAACCTGTAGCCAAACCGCTCATTCCTTCTTTATTAGAAATTTCCTGAATCTTTGTTAGTGCTTGTCTTACAAGATCACTAGCTCCTTCAGAACTTTTCTTTAAATTTCCTTGAGTTACCTCAAATAATTTTGATTCAGCATTGTCTAATAAATCAAAAACATCTGCTGTTTCATCATATGCATTTTCAATAATATCACTAGAAATACTTATTAATCTTCGTTGGATATATTTTTGAAGAATAATTCTAGCATGAAATTCAATATGAGCAGAGGAAGCAACTTTTTGAGTTAGTCTAATTAAATGAAAGTCACCACCAATTAAATCTAATTTAGCACTTTTTCTTAATGCATTTGAAACTGTCAGTAAATCTATTGGTTTTGATTCTTGAAAAAGGTCATAAATAACCTGAAAAATTTCTTGATGCTTAAGTTCATAAAAGGCATCTGGATGTAAAATATCAATCACATCGTCTATTCCTTTTTTGTCAATCATCATTGCTCCTAGTACGGCTTCTTCTAGGTCAACAGCTTGGGGTGGTACCTTCCCTTTTTCTAGACTAATTATTTTAGTCTGATCTGACTTTTTTCTGCTAAATGATTGTGTTTTTTCCATGACAACAAATGTATATTTTTACTAGCTAATGTAGTTTGTCCTGAGCGTATTTATTTGTACACAAGATTTGTTAACCAAATTGTTATTATCATGTTAACAAAGTAGTAAGTTGTAAAAATTGTTCATTATTTTTACAATTATGAAAGTTAAAAAAAGAAATGTTTATCTATCTATTTTTCTAGGAGTTCAAATTTTGTTTATATCTTGGATTAAAAATAACCCTTCTTTAATTGAAATCTATTATTCTAATGGAATTTATCCATATATCAGTTCATTACTAAGATATATAATAGGCTGGATTCCTTTTTCAGTTGGTGATTTTTTAATTATTTTTTTTGTGTTTTACTGTTGTTACTATTTAACTAATTTAATCAAAACAGAATTTAAAAACTTAAAAATTAAAATTATAGAGATAACTGCTTTTCTATCTGTAATTTATTTTTTTTTCTATTTATTTTGGGGTTTAAACTACTTTAGAGAACCTCTAGCAAAAAAATTAGGATATAAAAGCTCAAATTACAGTAATGAGGAATTGATAGAACTATCAAACTTTTTAATATCTTATTTAAACACAACTCATTTAGAGATAACCAACTCATCTAAAATAAAAATAACAGTCCCATATTCAAATCAAGAGATTTATCTACTAGCAAAGGAGGGTTATGATAATCTTTCTAAAAAATTTCCTCAATTTACTTACGATTATGGAAAAGTAAAGAATTCTGTTATGAGCTTGATACAGACATACAATGGTACATCTGGTTACATGAATCCTTTTACTGGAGAGGCTCAAGTTAATCATAGAATTCCTAAAACAAGTATCCCTACAACAACTTGTCATGAAATGGCTCATCAGCTCGGATATGCTGCAGAAAATGAAGCAAATTTTATTGGTTTTCTTGCAGCTTTAGCAAATGATGATCTTTATTTTAAATATGCAGCCCTCAGAATGGCAACTAGATATTCTATTTTTGAATTATATAAAAGAGATCGAAATAAATATTGGGAAATATATAATAAAATCAATCAAGGTATTATTAATGATTTTAAAGAATCTTCAGATTTTTGGAATTCATATAGTAATCCTTTTGAACCTATTATAAAAAAAGGTTATGACGCGTATTTAAAATCAAATAATCAAATAAAAGGTCTCGAATCATATAATTACGTAGTTGATTTATTTATAAGTTATTTTAAGCCAATCATTCATAAAAAATAAATTTCTACTCAAAATTTATTTACGCACGAAAAAAACATCCCACAAACTTCATAAAGTTTTTGTTAAAAAAAATTAAATAACATTACAAGAATATTCTGCTCAATAATTTATATATTGTAATCAAAGCTGTTTATTATGAGAAAACTATCAATCTTACTAATGCTTCTGACATATTATTATTCTCAAGCACAAGATTATTTCCCTATCAATAATGGTGTTAAAATCACCAAAAACACATTAGTTGCCTTCACTAACGCAAAAATTTACAGTTCACCATCAAAAATCATAAGAAAAGGTACATTGCTTATTAAAGATGGTAGAGTTGAAGGAATAGGGGAATTTATTAAAATTCCGTTAGGAACAAAAATCATTGATTTAAATGGAAAAATAATATATCCTTCTTTTATTGATATATATTCTGATTTTGGTATAAAAAAGCCTAAAAGAGCTAGGACTAGGAATAGAAGTCCTAAATATGATGCCACTCGAACAGGATATTATTGGAACGATCATATTAGACCAGAAGTAGATGCATCTCATTCCTTTATATTTGACCCTAAAAAAGCTAAAGAATTAATTAATGCTGGTTTTGGAGTTGTGAATACTCATATGCAAGACGGTATTGTTAGGGGGAATGGAATATTAGTTGCACTTAACACGAAATTATCAGATGGATATAGAATTATAGATAAAAAATCTGCCCAATACTTATCATTTTCTAAAAGTATTTTGTCTAATCAAAGTTATCCTACCTCTAGAATGGGGGCTATGGCTTTACTTCGACAGATGTATTTAGATGCAGATTGGTATTCAAATGGAAATGCAAAAAATACAGATAATTCTCTAGCTTCTTTAAATAACAATAAGAATTTAGTTCAAATATTTGATGCAGGAAACCAATTGGATGTTTTTAGAGCCGATAAAGTTGGTGACGAATTTGGAATTCAGTATACCATTGTTGGTGGTGGCGATGAATTTGAAAAAATTAATGATGTCGTAGAAACTGGTGCTAAAATGATTATTCCAATAAACTTTAGAGATCCTTATGATGTTAGTAATCCATTGTTAGCAAATAAAATATCTTTACATGACATGAGAAGGTGGAATCAAGAACCCACTAATCCTGCAATTTTAGCAAAAAATAATGTGATATTTGCATTGACTACTCATAATTTAAAATCAATAAAATCTTTTCATAAGAATTTACAAAAAGCAATACATTATGGTTTTGATAAAACTAAAGCCTTAGAGTCTCTGACTACCATTCCTGCTGGTATAATTGGAAAAAATGATATTGGGAATTTAAATCTAGGAAGTCATGCTAATTTTATAATTACTAATGGAGATATATTTGATAATAAAACAATTATTTATGAAAACTGGATTCAAGGGAAACAGCACATAATTAATGATATGAATATTAAAGATATTACAGGTGTATATACTTTTAACCTAAATGAAAAAAGTTATGATTTAACTGTATCTGGAAAGGGAGCTCAACAAATGGGTAGTATTAAATCTAATGGAAAACAAACAAATTCTAAATTTTCTTTCACTGATGGTTGGGTTTCAATTACGATTAATGACTCAAACGATATTACTAGGATATTATCTACATCCTCACCTAAAGGATTAGAAGGGAACTATTTTAATGTTGATGGAACATCTTCATACTGGTCAGCAATAAAGGATAATAATAATAAAAAGGAAGCTAATAAAAAAGAAGTTACTAAAATTCCTGAGGTTATGCCTGTAAGTTTTCCTAATATTGGATTCGGAAATTTTTCTCAACCTAAACAGCAAACAATCTTAATTAAAAATATCACCGTATGGACAAGTGAAAATAGCGGTATTTTAGAAAACACAGATGTACTCTTAAAACAAGGTAAGATAGCTGAAATTGGGAAAAATATAACAACTAGAAAAGGAATAATTATTGATGGAACTGGTAAACATTTGACTGCAGGAATCATAGATGAACATTCACATATTGCAGCCTCATCAATTAATGAAGCTGGACATAATTCAACTGCAGAAGTAACCATTGAAGATGTTGTAAATCCAAATGATATTAACATATACAGAAACTTAGCTGGGGGAGTCACTTCTATTCAAATTCTTCATGGCTCTGCAAATCCAATTGGTGGGCGTTCTGCTGTTATCAAATTAAAATGGGGAGAAAATGTATCTAATATGATTTATGATAATACTCCTAAGTTTATAAAATTTGCTTTAGGGGAGAATGTAAAACAATCAAACTGGGGAGACATAGAAAGAGTTCGTTTTCCACAAACTAGAATGGGAACGGAGCAAGTATTTGTTGACTATTTCCAAAGAGCTAAAGAATATGATGCGCTAAAAAAAAGTGGTCAATCGTATAGAAAAGATTTAGAGTTGGAAACATTATCGGAAATTTTAAATAAAGAACGTTTTATTTCATGTCATTCTTATGTACAAAGTGAAATTAACATGTTAATGAAAGTAGCTGAAAAATTTAATTTCACTATAAACACATTTACTCATATTTTAGAGGGTTATAAAGTAGCTGATAAAATGAAAAAACATGGTGTTGGAGGTTCTACATTTTCTGACTGGTGGGGATATAAGTATGAAGTAAAAGATGCGATTCCTTATAATGCTGCTATTATGCATAATGCTGGTGTTACTGTAGCTATCAACTCAGACGATAGAGAAATGTCAAGAAGATTAAATCAAGAAGCTGCAAAAACAATTAAATATGGTGGAGTAACTGAAATAGATGCATGGAATATGGTAACTATAAATCCTGCCAAACTACTCCACATTGATGACAAAGTTGGAAGTATAAAAGTTGGAAAAGATGCAGATGTTGTTTTATGGAGCAATAATCCATTATCTATATATGCAATTGCTGAAAAAACGATTATTGAAGGAAAAATATTTTTTGATATTGAAGAAGATAAAAAGAAAAGGGAAGCCATAAAGTCAGAAAAAAGTAAGTTGGTTACTCTGATGTTAAAAGAAAAAATAAAAGGTTCAAAAACCCAAATACCTAGAAAAAAAATCTTGAAAAACTTTACATGTGAAACCGAATAATAAAATAATAAATTACATGAAACAATATATTATAATTAGCATGATATTTTGCTTATTTACTTTACCTACAGGTGCACAGCAAATACCTGCTCATAAGCAAACAGTGGAATATTCAATTGAAGGAGCTACAGCGCATTTAGGAAATGGAAAGATTATAAAAAACTCTTTGTTAATATTAAAAAATGGTAAAATTAAGTTTGTCGGAAGTTCACTTTCCAAGATAGGAAGGTCAGGTATCATTATAAATGCAAAAGGAAAGCATATATACCCTGGATTTATAGCTATTAATTCTTCATTAGGATTGGCCGAAGTTGATGCCGTTAGAGCATCAGTAGATACAGACGAAGTAGGTCAAATGCTTCCTCATATTAGAAGCTTAATTGCTTATAATGCTGAAAGTAAGGTCGTAGAATCTATGAGGCCAAATGGAGTGTTAATGGCTCAAATAGCTCCAAGAGGTGGAGTTGTTTCAGGAACCTCATCTATTGTACAATTGGATGCATGGAATTGGGAAGATGCAACTATAAAAACGGATGATGCAATCCACATTAATTGGCCCGAAAGTTTTTCTCGTGGAAGATGGTGGCTAGGTGAAAGTAATTCATTAAAACCTGATAAAAAATATTCAGAAAATATTGAGAATATTTTTAATTATTTTAGGAATGCTAAACGCTACCTAACCGAAGATGTCAAAAAAATTAATTTAGCTTATGAAGCAACAAAAAGTTTATTTGAGGGAGATCAGAAAATATTTATTCATGTAAATGGACAAAAAGAAATTACCGATGCAGTGACTATATTTAAAAGCTTAGAAATTAATAATATTGTTATTGTTAATGGTGCAGAAGCAGAAAAAGTATCAAATTTATTAATTAAAAATAATATTCCAATTGTTATTCAGAGAGCCCATAGAATTCCTGAAAATGAAGATGATGATTATGACTTACCTTATAGAAATGCATCAATTTTAATAGATTCTGGACTTACGGTAGCTATAGGAATGGAAGGTCAAATGGAACGTATGAATACCAGAAACCTCCCTTTTTATGCTGGTACTTATGCGGCTCATGGCGTGGCTTCAGAAGAGGCTGTTGCAATGATAACAGGTAATGCGGCCAAAATATTAGGGATAGAAAAATCTGTAGGTACTCTAGAAGTAAGTAAAGATGCAACACTATTTATTTCTGAAGGTGATGCATTAGATATGAAAACAAACATTTTAGAACATGCATTTATTCAAGGAAGAAAAATAAGTTTAGAATCACATCAGACAAACTTATGGAAACGCTATGATTCCAAAATTAATGGGAAAAATAATTTTTGAATATTTTTTAGTTTTAATTACACAAAATTAAATAGGTGATAATAATCTCAAAATTTGTTATTTTGTAAGAATGAAAAAAATAGAAAGCCTTCATAATTCATTTATTAAAAATATTATTAAACTTCAGGAAAAATCTAGAGAGCGAAAAAAGCAAGGTTTATTTGTAATTGAAGGAAAACGAGAAGTAACCCTAGCGCTTAAAGGGAATTATACTATAAAGTCACTTCTTTTTGTATCTAAAATTGTTCCACAAGAATATATTGATTTATTTACAGAAATAAATCTCATTGAAATCTCTGAAGAAGTATATCAGAAAATTGCCTATAGAGAATCTACGGAGGGTATCATAGCTCTATCAGTAGTGAGAAATACAAAAATTGATTCAATAAGTCTAAAAAAAATAAATCCATTAATTCTAATCATCGAAGGTATAGAAAAACCAGGAAATATTGGTGCGATGCTTCGAACTGCTGATGCTGCAAATATTGATGCAGTTATACTAGCAGATTCAAAAACGGATATATTTAACCCTAATGTAATTAGATCTAGTTTGGGTTGTATATTTACAAATCAAATTATAATAGCCTCATCTCAAGATATCATTCGTTTTTTAGAAAAAAATAATATTAATTCTTATGCAACTACGCTGCAAAACTCTAATTCATATATAAAAGAAAACTACAAAGGTTCTTCTGCCATTATTATGGGTACTGAGTCAACTGGTCTAAAAGATATTTGGCGAACAAATGCTACTAAAAATATCAATATTCCTATGCAAGGAGAAATCGATTCCATGAATGTTTCTGTAGCTGCAGCAATTATTCTATTTGAAGCAAAAAGACAAAGAAAATTTAAATAATAACTAATGAAGATATTGGGAATAGATATTGGGGGATCCGGAATTAAGGCAGCTATTATTGATACTAAATCTGGAAAATTAATTTCTGAAAGACACAGAATAGAAACTCCAAAACCGGCAACACCAGATGCTATCACAAGTGTTATAAAAATGATAATTAAACATTTTAATTGGAAAAAAGCAGTTGGTTGTAGTTTTCCAACTACCATAATAAATGGACGTTGTATTCATTCAGGAAATTTAAGTAAAGAATGGAAAAATGTAAAAGTTGATGATTTATTTAAAAAAAAGTGTAATATTCCCTTTTACATAAGTAATGATGCTGATTTAGCTGGTATCGCAGAATTAAACCTTGGGTCTGGTATTAAAGAAAAAGGTGTGGTTATAGTTATTACAATAGGTACAGGAATTGGTTCAGCTTTATTTAATAATGGAAAATTAATACCAAATTTAGAAATAGGGAAAATGTTACACAAAGACGGGGACATAATTGAATTTTTTTGTGCTGATTCTGTTAGAAAAAAAGAAAATTTAACACTAAAAGAATGGGCATTACGTTTAGATGTATTATTGAAATATATTAATTTAGTCTTTTCTCCTAATCTTATCATCATTGGTGGAGGGATTAGTAAAAAATATGATAATTTCAAACAACACTTATCTTTAGATGTAAAATTAAAAGTCGCAAAATTTAAAAATAACGCAGGAATAATTGGAGCTGCTATATATGCAAGAAAAAAACATATCAAATAATGCAACCCGATACTTTATTTTATATAATTATTACAATTCTTATTCTTAATTTCATAATAGACAAGGCTTTAGAAATTCTTAATCTAAGAGGTTTTAAAGAATCTATTCCCGAAATATTGTCCGATGTCTATGATAATAAAGAATATCAAAAATCTCAAGCTTATAAAAAAATAAATCATCGATTCGGTCTATTTTCTTCATCCTCATCTTTGTTATTAACTCTGATATTTTTATTTTTAGAGGGTTTTGCTTGGGTAGACAATTTAGCTAGAAGTTTTTCAGATAATAATATTTTAATAGCTTTAATTTTCTTTGGAATTATTTCTATAGGATCTGATATAATTACATCACCTTTTTCTTATTATAAAATATTTGTAATTGAAGAAAAGTTTGGTTTTAACAAAACCACAAAAAAAACTTTTTTTCAAGATAAAATCAAAGGATCAACAATGACAGTAATTTTTGGTGGATTTATGTTAGGACTTATTATTTTGTTTTATGATTTTACAGGAAAACACTTTTGGCTTTATACTTGGGGAGTTATTTCTTTAATCTCTTTATTTATGAATATGTTTTATTCCAAACTTATAGTCCCTTTATTTAATAAGCAAATTCCATTAGAAGACGGTGAACTTAAAAATGAAATTACAAAATATACAAGTTCTGTTGGATTTAAACTAAATAATATATTTATAATTAATGGCTCTAAGCGTTCAACGAAAGCAAATGCCTATTTTACAGGATTTGGAACTCAAAAAAGAGTTGCACTTTATGATACACTTTTAAACGATTTAACTGTTGAAGAAATAGTATCCGTTTTAGCTCATGAAGTTGGTCACTATAAAAGAAAGCATATTTTTTATAATCTAATTACTTCAATTTTACTTACAGGAATTACTTTATTTATTTTATCATTATTCATAAATACTTCAATTTTATCTATTTCTTTAGGGGTTTCCATACCAAGTTTCCATATAAGTCTCATTGCATTTGGTATTTTATATACTCCAATATCAAAGATAACAGGTTTATTGATGAATTATATGTCTAGAAGATTTGAATATCAGGCAGACAATTACGCAAAAGATACATTTGCTAGTGAACCATTAGTTAGCTCTTTAAAAAAACTATCTAAAAATAGTTTAAGTAATTTAACACCTCACCCTCTTTATGTATTCTTTCACTACTCTCATCCAACATTGTTTAATAGAATTCAAAATTTAAAACAATAGACTGACCCTAAAAAAAAATTTGCTAAAACACATTTTTTATGCTACTTTCATTATCAATAGAATTCATTTATTATTCAAAAATACTATGTTTTAATATTAAATAGGATAAGTTCATCATTGGAATACAAATCAACCATACAGCAAGAAAATAAAGAGATAGCAAAACGTTATAAAAATCTCTTGAAAGAAACTTATCAAACCTTATCAAGGTCAAATAAATTAATGATTCGTAAAGCTTTTAATTTATCTGTTGAAGCTCATTCTCAACAAAGGAGAAAAACAGGCGAACCTTATATTTTTCACCCAATAGCTGTTGCAAAAATTGTTGCAAATGAGATAGGATTAGGTGCAGTATCGATCGCAGCTGCATTGTTACATGATGTTGTTGAAGACACTAAATATTCTGTGGACGATATAGAGCGTTTATTTGGAGAAAATGTCTCTAGGATTGTAAGTGGGTTGACAAAAATTTCTAATCTAAAAAAAGACAAAGATCATTCCATTCAAGCAGAAAATTTCAGAAAAATGTTACTCACCTTAAATGATGATGTACGGGTAATTTTAATTAAAGTAGCAGATCGATTACACAATATGCAAACAATGGACGCTATGCCAGCTGATAAACAAGTAAAAATAGCATCTGAAACATTATACATATATGCTCCTCTAGCCCATCGATTGGGCCTATATAACATTAAAACTGAATTAGAAGATTTAGGTTTGAAATATACAGAACCAGATGTTTACAATGATATTTCTGGAAGAATTAGTGAAAGTAAAGAAGAGCAAGAAAACTATATTGAATCATTCGAAAAGACTCTAAATAGTGGTCTTTTGAAAGAAAAGTTTAATTACCAGATTAAAGGACGTTTTAAATCTATCTTTTCTATTCGTAGAAAAATGAGAAAGCAAAATGTTTCTTTTGATGAGGTATATGATAAATTTGCCATTAGAATAATATTTGAACCCTCATCAGATGATGAAAAATTTGATGCATGGAAAATTTATTCTATTGTAACAGATTATTTTAAACCAAACCCCTCAAGACTAAGAGATTGGATTTCTCAACCAAAATCTACCGGTTATGAAGCATTACACATAACTGTAGTGGGTCCAAAAGCAAAATGGGTTGAAGTGCAAATCCGTTCTGATAGAATGAATGAAATTGCAGAAAAGGGATATGCTGCCCATTTCAAATACAAGCAAGGAATAGAAAATGAAAATGGTTTAGATGGTTGGTTAAATAGATTAAAAGAAACTTTAGAAAATCAGAGTATTAATGCGGTTGATTTTGTTGAAGATTTCAAGCTAAATTTATATGCAAAAGAAATTTATGTCTTTACTCCTAAAGGGGATTTAAAATCATTACCAAAAGGTGCATCTGCTTTAGATTTTGCTTTTTCAATTCATACAGATGTTGGATTAAAATGTAGAGGAGTAAAAGTTAATGGAAAATTAGTTCCTTTAAGTCACGAATTAGCTAGCGGAGATCAAATTGAGGTATATACAACATTAAACAATAAGCCAAATGCGCGTTGGTTAGATTTTGTAATTACTGCTAGAGCCAGGACAAAGATTAAAGTGGCACTAAAAGATGAAGAAAAGAAAATTTCAGAAGAAGGAAAAGCTATTTTAGCAAGAAAATTAAGGCATTTGAAGATTAATTTTAATGAAAAATCTATTAATGAATTAGTGGTCTTTTTTAAACTTAAAACTAGTTTTGATTTATTTTTTAAAATTGGTAATGGTGCAATTGACAATACTCAGCTCAAAAACTTTGTAAGTCAACGAAATAATTTGATTGTTAACTTCTTTAAGAAGCGATTGATAAGACCTCCATCAAAAGATGTTATCAATAAAGAAGAGGTTTCTCCAAAATATGATGATCTTGTTTTTGGACAGGAAGAAGAGAAGTTAGACTATACCGCATCTAAATGTTGTAAACCAATTCCGGGAGACAAAGTTTTTGGCTTTCTAACAATTAATGATGGAATAAAAGTTCATAAAAAAGATTGTCCGAATTCAATTTCATTACAATCTAACTATGCTTACAGGGTTATAAAAGCAAAGTGGATAGATTCTAGCCAAGAATTCAAAGCTATACTTAAACTAAGTGGAGAGGATAATAGAGGTATTGTTAATAATTTGACTAAAATTATTTCCAATAATATGGATGTTTTTATTCACAGCATAAATATTACTGGTAACGAAGGAATATTTGATGGTAAACTGTCTATAAGTGTTAAAAATAGAACTCAATTAAATAAATTAATTGAAAGTATAAAAAAGGTTGAAGGTGTTCAAAAAGTTAAACGTGTTAATACAATGTAAATAACCTTCTAAAAAAAGAGTATGATATATCAATAATAACATTAAATTTGTATAACACATAAAGTGATTATATGGTCTCAAAAAACAATCAAGAAGTTGTAAAAAGAGTTTTTACAAGCTTTTTAGAGGAGAACAAGCAAAGAAAAACTCCCGAGAGATATGCTATTCTTCAGGAAATATATGATGTGGATGAACATTTTGATATTGAATCTTTATACATCAAAATGAAAAACAAGAACTATCGTGTTAGTAGGGCAACTTTGTACAACACGATTGATTTATTATTAGATTGTGGTTTGGTTCGTAAACATCAATTTGATGGACAGTCTATGGCACGATATGAAAAAAGTTATTTTGATAAACAACATGACCATTTGATACTTACTGATACAGGTGAAGTTAAAGAATTTTGTGATCCTAGAATTCAAGTCATAAAAAAAACTATCGAAGAAGTTTTTAATATAGATATTCACAATCACTCTTTATACTTTTACGGAACGAAAAAGCAATCTAATAATTAATAAAATAATATAATCATATTACATGGCGGTAGATTTATTACTAGGACTACAATGGGGTGATGAAGGAAAGGGTAAAATTGTTGATGTTCTTACTAAGAACTATGATATTATAGCTAGATTTCAAGGAGGGCCTAATGCAGGACACACATTAATTTTTGACGGTCACAAACATGTTTTACATACAATCCCATCTGGAATATTTCATAAAACAGCTCTAAATATAGTAGGGAATGGTGTAGTTATAGACCCTGTTATTTTCAAGAAAGAATTAGAAAATCTTGATAAACATCAAATTGATTATGAATCCAAACTTTTAATTTCTAGAAAAGCACACTTAATACTTCCTACTCATAGATTATTAGATGCAGCCTCTGAGGCTTCTAAAGGAAAAGCAAAAATTGGTTCTACTCTTAAAGGTATTGGTCCAACATATATGGATAAAACTGGAAGGAATGGTATGAGAATAGGTGATCTTGAACTAAATAATTGGAAAGATAAATACCAAGCCTTAACAAACAAGCACATAAAAATGCTAAATTTTTTTAACGTAGACATTCAATATAATTTAAATGAGTTAGAGGAAGAGTTTTGTAAAGGGGTTGATAAATTAAGAAAATTACAATTTATAGATAGCGAAGACTACTTAAATAATGCAATTAAAGAAAAGAAAACTATTTTAGCTGAAGGGGCTCAAGGATCGCTATTAGACATCGATTTTGGAACCTATCCATTTGTAACTTCTTCAAATACAACTGCTGCTGGTGCTTGTACTGGCTTAGGAGTTGCCCCAAATAGAATTGGTGAGGTATTTGGAATTTTTAAAGCTTATACAACTAGAGTTGGTTCAGGCCCTTTTCCAACTGAATTATTTGATAAATATGGAGCAATTATGGCTAAAGTTGGTCATGAATTTGGAGCTACCACGGGAAGACCAAGAAGATGTGGTTGGCTAGATTTAGTTGCATTAAAATATGCTGTGGATATTAATGGGGTTACACAATTAATGATGATGAAAGGGGATGTATTATCTGGTTTTGACAGTTTAAAAGTTTGTACATCATATAATTACAAAGGAAAGGAAATTAGTCATTTACCATATAATATAGAACCTGAAAATGTATCTGTAAATTATTCTCAATTTGATGGTTGGAATGAGGATTTAACGAAAATGACTTCTGCAAAGGAATTACCTGAAAATCTTTTGAAATATGTTGCCTTTATTGAACAAGAAACAGGTGTTCCAATTAAAATTGTTTCTGTAGGTCCAGATAGAAAGCAAACCATTCTTATATAGTTTATAGTAATATTAAGAATATTAGCGTTATCATTTAAGTATTTTAGCAAATAAATAGATTATAAATTTGAAAAAAATTCAGGCTATAATACAAGTACTGCTAATTTCTACTGTTTGTTATTCTCAGCAAAAAAAAATTCAATTTGATGCTGAAATTCAATTTGCAGATGAGAAAAAATATCCCGGTGCTACTGTCCTTATAGGGAATGTTATTATGAAACATGCAGGAGCTATATTAACATCTCAAAAAGCTTTTTACTACAAGGAAAGTAATTTTTTTAAGGCTATTGGTAATGTTTTAATTAATCAAGGAGATACTATAAGACAAACAAGCGAATATGTAGACTATGATGCAAACTCTAAAAAAACTGTTTCATGGGGTAAGGTTGTTCTAAAAGATCCTACAATGACATTAACTACAGATACTTTATATTTTAATAGAAATAGTCAAATATTATTTTATAATGATAATGCAGTTATTAAAGATGAAACAAATGTACTTAATAGCAAGTATGGTAATTATTTTTTAAAAAAGAAAAAATTTACAGCCACTACAAAAGTTATAATTACAAACCCAAATAATTTAATAGAATCAAATCATTTAGATTATTATACGAATTCTGGGTATGCTTTTTTATATGGATCATCTACCATTACAAATCTTAATGATGGAAATAAAATATATTCGGAAAGAGGGTTTTATAACACAAAAGATGATATTTCTCACTTCATAAAGAATGCTAAACTATTTTTAGGACAAAGAACTATCGAAGGAGATAGTTTGTATTATGATAAAAAACGAGGTTTCGCTTCAGCTACCAATAATATTAAAGTAATTGACTCTGTTGAAAACTTTATAGCTAAAGGGAACTATGCAGAATATTTTGAGAAAAAAGATTCAATTTTTATGATTAAAAAAGCTGTAGCTATTTCCATTGTAGAAAATGATTCGACTTTTATTCATGGAGATACACTTCTTGTTACTGGGAAAAAAGATTCAAGAATTATCCGTACGTATAACAATGTTAAGATTTTTAAAATAGATTTACAAGGGAAATGTGACTCACTGTATTCTAATCAATCAAACGGTATTACAAAAATGTATATAAATCCCATACTTTGGTCTGATAAAAGTCAAATTACAGGAGATAGTATTAAATTACTAAGTAATAAACAAACAGAAAAACTAGATTCAATAAAAATACTTGGAAATTCATTTATTATCCAAAAAGATTCTATTGATCCAGAAGATTTTAATCAAATTAAAGGAAGAAATATGTATGGTAAATTTATTAATAATCAGCTAAAAAGATTAATAGTAAAAGGAAACGGAGAAGCTGTTAATTTTAGTAGAAATGATGAGGGAATTCTTGAAACAATTACTAAACAATTTTGTAGTAACATAGAATTTGAATTAATCAATAATGAAGTAAATCAAATAAAATGTTTAATAATGTCTGATGGAAAAACCTTCCCTCCCTCAATGTATCCAAAAAATGAAAGACGATTAAAAGGTTTTGTATGGAGAGAATCAGAACAACCTAAGACAAAAAATGATATTTTTAAAAAAGAAATAAAAGTAGATAAAAAAATACCTGTTGAAAATAAGCTTCTTTTAAAAGAAAATGAAATAAGGTCTGACAAAAAAAAATTAACTAAAAATCTATAGCTTTAGTTGATGAAAAATGATTTTTTGACATATCAAGCACAAACTAGTCCTAATCCTTTGTCAATTGTGATAAAAGAAGCAAAAGGTACTTATGTCTATGATGTAAATAATAAAAAATACTTAGATTTTGTTGCTGGAATATCTGCGAATAGTTTAGGACATCAGCATCCAAAAGTTACAAAAGCAATCAAAGAACAGCTAGATAATTATTCTCATGTAATGGTTTATGGAGAATTTATCCAAGAAAAACCTTTATTATTGTGTAAACTCCTCTCTGCGACATTACCAGATGCTTATAGTATTTACCTTACAAATTCTGGAACTGAAGCATGTGAAGGTGCTTTAAAACTTGCAAAACGTTTAACCAAAAGATCTGAAATAATTGCTAGTCATAACTCCTATCATGGAAATACACAGGGTGCTATGAGTGTTTCAGGAGTAGAGATACAAAATGGAGCTTTTAGACCTTTAGTTCCAGGAACCAAATTTATTCATTACAATTCTATAACTGATCTAAAGAAAATTACTAAAAAAACAGCTGCTGTTATACTTGAGACTATTCAAGGTGGAGCCGGTTTTATTATTCCTAAAAATAATTATTTAAAAAAGGTAAAACAACGATGTAAAGAAGTTGGGGCATTATTGATTTTAGACGAAATCCAGACTGGCATTGGACGAACAGGAAGATTCTGGGGGTTTGAAAACTTTGGAATCATACCCGATATTATTATCACTGGCAAAGGTTTAGGTGGAGGAATGCCTATCGGTGCTTTTATAGCTCAAAAAAATATAATGGATTTATTAAAAGAACATCCATCGTTAGGGCATATAACAACTTTTGGTGGTCACCCAGTAATTTCTTCCGCTGGTGTTGCAACTTTACTTACAATTCAAAATTCTTCATTAATTCAGAAGACATTAACAAAGGAAGTTTTATTTCGAAATCTTTTGAAACACCCTATGATTATAGAAATTAGAGGAAAAGGATTGATGTTAGCTATCATTGTTAAATCCTCAGAAGTAGCAACAAAAATTATTCATAGATGTTTAGAAAAAGGATTGATATTGTTTTTCTTACTATTTGAAGAAAAAGCAATTAGAATTACCCCTCCACTAACTATTTCAGAAAAAGAGATCCGTGAAGGTTGTAAAATTTTAACTAAAGTTCTTGACGAATTTTCTTAAAATTCTCATTAATCTACTTTTAATAAAAATGAATCTAATAATAAATTACAACTTAAATTAGTTTTCTAGCTTGATAGAAAATCATGAAAATATTTAATCTATAAAAAAGTGTTAAAGTATATTCATACAATTTCGAGATACTAATATTGAAAAAACTCCTTAACAACAAAAAAACTTCTAAGTTTACTCAAGAGTTTCGTAAAAAATCCTAATAATATTTAAGCATTCTGTTTTTTAATAAGGTTTAACGCTGAACCCTCATTAAACCATTCTATTTGTCCTTCATTATATGTATGATAAGTTTCAATAATATCTTTACTACCATCAGAATGGACTACTTCAATATTTAATGATTTACCTGGAGAGAAATTACTTAAATCTAGAAAAGTAAAAACATCATCTTCTTGTATTAAATCGTAATCTAACTCATTAGCAAATGTTAGACCTAACATTCCCTGCTTTTTTAGATTTGTCTCATGAATTCTAGCAAATGATTTAACAATTACAGCAACTACTCCAAGATGACGAGGTTGCATAGCAGCATGTTCTCTAGAAGAACCTTCTCCATAGTTATGGTCTCCAATTACTATAGAATGTATACCTGCTTTTTTATATTCACGTTGAACTTCTGGAACCCCTGCATACTCACCAGTAATTTGATTTTTAACAAAATTTGTTTTCTTACCAAAAGCGTTTACTGCTCCAATTAGGGTATTGTTAGCAATATTATCTAAATGACCTCTATAACGTAACCAAGGGCCAGCCATGGATATGTGATCTGTAGTACATTTTCCATATGCCTTTATTAACAATTTAGCATTTTTTATTTCGTTTCCAATGGGATTAAAAGGTGACAACAATTGTAATCTTTCTGATTCATCATTCACAATTACATTTACATGACTTCCATCTTTTTCGGGAGCTAAATATCCGTTGTCTTTAACCTCAAAACCTTTAGGGGGGAGTTCCCAACCTGTTGGTTCATCAAACATTACCTCTTCTCCATTTGAATTTATGAGTGAATCTGTTAATGGATTAAAATCTAATCGACCAGCAATTGCTATCGCAGCAGTTAATTCTGGAGAGGCAACAAAAGCATGAGTATTTGGATTACCATCAGCTCTTTTTGCAAAATTTCTATTAAACGAATGTACAATACTATTTTTTGGTGCATTCTTAGGATCACTATATCTTGCCCATTGACCAATACAGGGTCCACATGCATTAGTAAATATTTTTGCATCTAATTTTTCAAAAATTGAAAGGATGCCATCTCTATCTGCAGTGTAACGTACTTTTTCAGAGCCTGGATTGATTCCTAGTTCTGCTTTCATTATAATCCCTTTATTTAATGCTTGTTGGGCAATAGAGGAAGCTCTAGACAGGTCTTCATAAGAGGAGTTAGTACAAGAACCTATTAAACCCCATTCTACACGCAAGGGCCAATCATTAGTTGTTGCTTTAATATTCATACTCTTACCAATATCTGTAGATAAATCTGGTGTAAAAGGACCATTTAGTAAAGGACCTAATTCAGATAAATTAATTTCTATTACTTGATCAAAATAGTTTTCAGGATTTTCATAAACTTCATTATCTGCTGTCAGATATTCTTTAACATTATTAGCTGCATCAGCTACATCAGCTCTACCGGTAGCTCGAAGGTATCGTTCCATAGATCTATCATAACCAAAAGTAGAAGTTGTAGCACCAATTTCTGCACCCATGTTACATATGGTGCCCTTTCCTGTACAAGACATTGCTGTTGCACCAGGACCAAAATATTCTACAACAGCACCAGTACCTCCCTTAACTGTCAAAATTTGAGCAACTTTTAATATAACATCTTTAGGGGCGGTCCAACCTGAAAGTTTTCCAGTTAATTTAACTCCAATTAATTTAGGGAATTTTAATTCCCAAGCCATACCAGCCATAACATCTACGGCATCTGCTCCCCCAACACCAATAGCTATCATTCCTAAACCGCCTGCATTAACAGTATGAGAATCTGTTCCAATCATCATTCCTCCTGGAAAAGCATAATTCTCTAAGACAACTTGATGAATAATTCCAGCACCTGGTTTCCAAAAACCTAAACCATACTTATTTGATACAGATTCTAAAAAATTAAAAACTTCACTACTCACGTTGTTTGCGTGTTTCAAATCTGAAGAAGCCCCTTCTTTTGCTTGTATTAAATGATCACAATGAGCAGTGGTAGGAACTGCTACTTTACTTTTTCCTGCTTGCATAAATTGTAATAAAGCCATTTGTGCAGTTGCATCTTGAAGAGCGATTCTATCTGGAGCAAAATCTACATAATCATTTCCTCTTAAAAATGCTTTGGTAGGTTTTCCATTCCATAGGTGAGAATACAGAATTTTCTCAGCAAGTGTTAAAGGTTTTCCAGTTAATTCTCTAGCTGCATCTACTCGAGCAGAAATAGTACTATAAACCTTTTTAATCATATCTACATCAAAAGCCATATACACGTATTTTTTTATTATTTTTAGTAACGCAAAACTAAGGTATTTGTATGATATTTAAAAAATAAACAATTGATTGCTTAAATTAATAAATAAATAAAAATGATTTTATTTATTTATTAAGAATAATTTAATTATCGGTAATTTTATAATGAATTAAATGTGAATATGATAAAAAAAGCAGACCAATAAGCCGGATTCTGTACTCTTGTAAAGAGTCTTATCATTTATCTAGTTCTAAGATTACTCTTAAAATCTATCTGCCTACCCCTTAGAATTGGGCGAGTAACCCTCAATCTCTAATGTACGTGACATTGCACCGCATAGAGTTTACCTGGTTTCACTACAGCCGAACTGTACTTGCTTTCTGTTGCACTTGTCCTCGATTTACATCGGACGGATGTTATCCGCTATGCTTCTCTTTGGTGTCCGGACTTTCCTCTTAATTAAAACTCTATTTTCAACTATTTTTATGATACTTCTATCATTTATAATATTATTTACAAAAGTCTTAAAAAAGCGATAAGATAGGTCTGCTTTCAAGTGATCAAAAATACAATCTTTTATTTACAAAAAACCCACTCAATAAAATTGAGTGGGAAAAATTGCTATGAAAAAGAAATTTGTTGTTAAACAACAAAATACAAATTTAGTTGTTATTATCTATATTGACAATAATTATTCATTAAAATTAAGAAAACATGTCTTTTACTTTTTCAAAAAATGATTTGTCTGAATTTTTTGGAGATGGAGTAAAATTTTCATCATCTTTCATATTTTCAAAAAATTGATGCTGTTCTTTTGTTAACTCTTGAGGAGTCCATACATTGATGTGAATTAAAAAATCACCTGTACCATATCTTTCTATACTTGGCAACCCTTTACCTTTAAGTCTTAATATCTTAGCTGATTGAGTTCCTGGGTCTATTTTTATTTTAACTTTTCCTGAAAGTGTTTGTATTTCTTTATTTACTCCAAGAACAGCTTCTGAAAAATTAATATACAAATCAAAATGAATGTTTGTCCCTTCTCTTTTTAATATTTCGTGTTGAATTTCTTCGATCAATACCAATAAATCCCCAGAAATTGAATTTTTACCAGGAGCTTCATTTCCTTTCCCTCCTACTTTTAATTGAACACCTTCCGTAACACCGGCTGGTATATTAATAGAAACTGTTTCATCTTTTACAATAAGACCTTGGGCATCGGCTCCATTTGGTTTACTTGAAATAATTTCCCCTGATCCATTACAAGTGCCACATGTAGTTGCTGTTTGCATTCTTCCTAAGATAGTATTGGTAACTCGCATTTGTTGACCTGAACCATTACATGTAGGGCATGTTTTATAAGAAACACCTTCTGCTTGAACTTTTCTACGAACTTTTACTTTTTTCTCAACTCCTTTTGCAATTTCTTCTAAAGTTAATTTTACACGAATTCGCATATTAGTTCCTTTGACCCTAGATTGACGTTGTCCGCCACCTCCAAAGCCACCAAAACCACCTCCAAAAATATCACCAAATTGACTAAAAATATCATCCATATTCATACCTCCACCAAAACCACCACCACCTTGAGATCCCTCAAAAGCTGCGTGACCATATTGATCATATCTAGCTTTTTTATTTTCATCACTTAAAACCTCATATGCTTCGGCAGCTTCTTTAAACTTTTCTTCTGCGTTAGTGTCATTAGGATTTTTGTCAGGATGATATTTAATTGCCTTTTTACGATAGGCTTTTTTAATTTCAGCAGTGCTAGCTGACCTTGTAATACCTAATATTTCGTAATAATCATTTTTTGCCATATTATCTAAATTAGTAACAATCAGTAATTATTGGTAATTGTATATTGTTCATTATAATTTTTTTATTGTCCAATTACAACTTTTGGATAACGAATAATTTTATCACCTAGCTTATAACCCTTCTCTACAGCATCAATAACTTTCCCTTTTAAACTATCATTTGGTGCAGGAATCTGAGTTATAGCTTCATGAATTTCAGCATCAAATTCATCACCTTCTTTTACTTCAATTTCAGTTAAACCTTTCTGAGTCAAGGTACTTTTAAACTTGTCGTTAATTAATTGCATCCCTTTTAAAACTTCTTTGTCTTTGACTTTTTTTATTTCACTTATACCTCTGTCAAAATCATCCATAATTGGCAGTAAAGATGTCATAAGTTCTTGACTGGCAGTTTTAAATAATTCTATTCGTTCTCTGGAAGTTCTTTTTTTATAATTTTCAAATTCTGCAAACAATCTTAAATATTTATCTTTTTCCTGTTGAATAGCTTCTTGATTAGATAGTTCATCATTTACAACCTGCTGATTATCATCAGCTTGAAGCTTTTGATCGTCGGGTTTTAGTTCTTCTTCTTGTATATTTTCTTCGTTACTCATTTTATGTTTTAGTTAAAATGTTTACATTTTATTGTCAATAATTTTGCCAACAAAAAAATAGTGTCATATTGACACTATTTTTTTTTAAATTCTAATAGAACTAATTTTAATCTTGTATTCTTTCAATTTTTGCACCTAAAGATTTTAAACGATTCTCTATATCTTCATAACCCCTATCAATCTGCTCTATATTGTTAATAATACTTGTTCCTTTAGCAGATAAAGCAGCTATTAGTAAAGAAATTCCTGCTCTAATATCAGGAGAAGACATATTTGTAGCTTTTAATTGTGATTGACGGTTATGACCAATCACTGTAGCCCTATGCGGATCACATAAAATTACTTTTGCTCCCATATCTATCAGCTTATCAACAAAAAACAAACGGCTTTCAAACATTTTTTGATGAATTAAAACAGTTCCTTTTGCCTGAGTAGCAATAACTAAAATAATACTTAACAAATCCGGAGTAAACCCGGGCCATGGTGCATCTGATACAGTAAGAACAGATCCATCAATATAATTTTGTATTTCATAACTTTCCTGAGAAGGTATAAAAATATCATCAGCCCTTTTTTCTAAAAGAATACCTAATTTTCTAAAAACACTTGGAATCTGGCCTAAATTTTCCCAACTAACGTCTTTGATTGTTAATTCTGATTGTGTCATTGCAGCCATACCAATCCAACTACCAATTTCAATCATATCCGGAAGGATTGTATGCGAACAACCTACTAAAGATTCAACACCTTCAATGATTAGTAAATTTGAACCTACACCACTAATATTTGCTCCCATACTATTCAACATTTTCGACAATTGCTGAATATATGGCTCACAAGCTGCGTTGTAAATTTTTGTTATTCCTTTAGCTAACACTGAGGCCATTATAATATTTGCAGTTCCAGTAACAGAAGCTTCATCTAAAAGCAATTCTGCTCCTATCAAACCTTCAGGAGCTTCGACTCCATAAAAATATTCTTCTTTATTATATCTAAATTTTGCTCCTAATTTAATAAAGCCCTCAAAATGAGTATCTAATCTTCTTCTACCTATTTTATCTCCTCCTGGTCTTGGAATATAGCCTTTACCATATCTAGCCAATAATGGACCTACAATCATAATAGAACCCCTTAAAGAACTTCCATCTCTTTTAAATTCCGAAGATTCTAAATAGCTTAAATTAATTTCATCAGCTTGAAAAGTATAAGAATTTTTACTTAATTTCTCAATCTTTACTCCAAGTTCACCAAGTATAAAAATTAATTTATTGATATCTATGATATCTGGAATATTATAAATAGTTACTTTTCTAGAAGTTAACAAAACAGCACATAAAATCTGAAGAGCTTCATTCTTTGCCCCTTGTGGAGTTATTACTCCATTTAATTTATAACCACCTTCTATTTTAAATGAAGCCATGTTATCTTTTTCTATTTTTATGTTGGTGATTTTTACTCTTATTATTTTTGTAGCTATGGCTTCCTTGACCTTGAGAATTTCTTTTTCTTAATAAGTTTTTACTATCAGACAATACTTCTTCTGAATTTCTAATATCAATTTTACCATTGGAAAGTTCAAATAAATGAGAAAAAATAACATCATCTTCAACTGTATCTTTATTCCAGTTTAAGAAACATTTCTTCATATGATTTGCAATAGTAAATACTAAAGCTTCTTTCATATCTCCTTCATCCCAGGACAATACAGTATCTATCATAATCTGAATATTGTTTCCATAAAAACGATATTTATTAGCTGATTTAGGATAAGCTAGGGGTTGTGGTTTTTCTTGCAACTCTTCTTTTGAAGGTCTTTCATAAGGAGATTCTACATCTAATTTAAAATCAGACATAATATATAACTGATCCCATAATTTATGTTTAAAGTCTGGGACATCACGTAAATGGGGTTGTAAATTTCCCATTACATCAATTATAGCTAATGCCATTGTGTTTCTTTTTTCTTTGGTTTCTAAAGCAATACAATGATCAACTAATTTTTGAATATGTCTTCCATACTCTGGTATTATTAAATGAGATCTTTCTGAATTGTATTCTAAATCGTAGTCTATCATATGATTTTAAATGTTGTTATCTAAGTATAGTGCAAATTAAGTATTTATTTTTGGTTTGTGTTCACAAATTATCAACCAATCACTTTCAATTTAGCAAATTGAAGCAGTAGTTTCTTCTTTCCTACTGTTCCAAACTGAATTTCTGCTTTTTTATTGGCTCCAGTTCCTTCTAAATTTAAAACCTCTCCTCTACCAAATCGATTGTGCTCTATGATGTTTCCTACAATAATCTTATCATCAAATAAATTTGTTTTTAGTTGAGTATGGGATACTTTTTTTAAATTTTTAGGTGGAGAAAATATTACTTTATTTTGCTGTTTTCTCTCTAACTTCTTTCTTTGTATTGGTTTCTGAAAACGAATTTTTTTTAGAGCATCACCAAAAATATCCTCATTTAAAAATCTATTTACAGATGGAGCTAATTTTTTGGGTGTAATATATTCTAAATATTGTTCACCTATTTCTTCTAAAAAACGACTAGGCTCACAATCTATTAATTTCCCCCATCTATATCTTGTTTTTGTGTAGGTTAAATAAGCAACTTTTTCTGCTCTAGTTAAAGCTACGTAGAATAATCTTCTTTCTTCCTCCAATTCAGACCTAGTATTCATACTCATTGCAGAAGGAAAAAGATTCTCTTCAAGACCAACAATATACACATACGGGTATTCTAACCCCTTAGATTGATGAATGCTCATTAACGAAACCTTTGGTTTGTCATCTTTTTTGTCTGCATCTAAATCTGTTGCTAAAGCTACCTCTGCAAGGAATACAGGCAAAGAAGCGTCTTCTCCAGTCTCTATTTTATCTGTTATAAAGTCTTTCACCCCATTTAATAATTCTTGAACATTCTCTACTTTACTAATAGCTTCTGGTGTTCCCTCCCTTTCTAAATCTTTGACAAGTTGTGTTTGTTTTACCACCAGTTCTGTAATTTCAAAAGCATTCAGTTTTTGTACATCTATCTGAAAACGCAGTATCATATTTAAAAAATCCTGAAGCTTCATTTTTATGCCAGAATTTAATTTTAAATTGATTTTATCTAAGTGTTTTAAAATATCAAAAATTGATTTTTTATAATGATTTGCAGCTATTGTAAGCTTGTTTATAGTAACTGCACCTATTCCTCTTGCTGGATAATTAATGACTCTTTTTAATGCCTCCTCATCATTTGGATTGATAATCATTCTTAAATAAGACAATAAATCCTTTATTTCTTTTCTACCATAAAATGAAATTCCCCCATATATTTTGTAAGGAATACTTTTTTTTCTCAAGGCATCTTCTATGGCCCTAGATTGAGAGTTTGTTCTATATAACACTGCAAACTGATTATTATGAAGTTGTAAATTCATTTTGTAATCAAAAATAGACTGCGCCACAAAACGTCCTTCTTCTCCATCTGAGATAGAGCACATTACTTTAATTTGTTCTCCTTTGGCATTAGTTGTCCAAACTTCTTTATCTAATTTGGTTTTATTTTTTTCAATAACAGAATTGGCTGCATTTACTATGTTTTGGGTAGAACGATAATTCTGTTCTAACTTAAACATTTTAGTATCTGGATAGTCTTTCTGAAAACTCAAGATATTTTGAATGTTAGCACCTCTAAAACTATAAATACTCTGCGAATCATCTCCAACAACACAAATGTTTTGAAAACGATCTGCCAATGCTTTAACAATAATGTATTGCGAATGATTGGTATCTTGATACTCATCTACCATGATGAAACGAAAACGATCTTGATATTTTGCCAATACTTCAGGAAAACGAGCTAATAACTCATTGGTTCTTAACAATAAATCATCAAAATCCATAGCTCCAGATTTGAAGCAACGATCAACGTATTCTCGATAAACATCTCCAACCTTAGGCCTACTAGCCATTAAATCTGCCTCTTGTAGATCTGAATTATTAAAATAGGCTCTCACAGTAATCAAACTATTTTTAAAAGAAGAGATGCGATTTAGAATCTGTTTAGCTTTGTACCTTTCTTTATCCAAGCCCATTTCTTTAATGATGGCTCCTATTAAACGAACAGAATCTTGAGTATCATAAATAGTAAAATTAGAGGGGTACCCTAATTTATCTGCTTCAGAACGTAAAATTCTTGCAAAAACAGAATGGAAAGTACCCATCCACAAATTTTTGGATTCACTAGGGCCAACAACTGCGGCAATACGCTCTTTCATTTCCCGTGCTGCTTTGTTGGTAAAAGTAAGCGATAAGATATTAAAAGCATCTACACCTTGTTGCATTAAATATGCTATTCTGTAGGTAAGCACACGAGTTTTACCAGAACCTGCACCTGCTATGATAATCATAGGGCCATTTTTCTGTAAAACTGCTTCTTTTTGAGCCGGATTTAAAGAATCTAAATAATTTGCCAAAGTAAGTATTAGTTTTATCAAAAATACCATTCTAGTAGGAGTATGACAAGAAAATTTGTTGACAATTTTTTTAGTATTTTTGATAAAAACAAAACCCTAAAAATAAGCTCCTATAAAAATTTTATACAGTAAAAAAAGGTGTAAATATAATTTATTATATACTATTTTTTGTTTGCTAATTGGTGTATTAAGTCTGTTTTTAAGGGAAACTAACCACATCTATATTTATTCGTATATGCCATTAGGATTGATTTCTCTCTATCGTTACATTAAAGTTAAATACTATTTGATAATCCAAAATAATGAAATTAAGCAGAATTATATTTTTGGAAAGAAAATTGAATTATCTGAGATTAAATCTACTAAACATTTTGCTGGAGAATATATTTTAAGAACCGATAATAGAAAGATGAAGATAACTATAGATTTAATTGAAAAAAGTTCACTTGCAGAATTAAGAGATGTGCTAAAAAAGTTAGATGTTCAATGGATTTAATAAAGGTTAATCTAAAATATTACCACCCTTCTTTTTGCTTCCCAACTTAAATCTTCTATTTTTGGTTTATGG
>TARA_B110000008_G_scaffold173121_1_pt1 | contig 33398 bp, 46 predicted proteins | sample TARA_B110000008 | Tara Oceans TARA_B110000008 (sample SAMEA4396496) | marine metagenome | biome: Westerlies Biome; feature: [DCM] deep chlorophyll maximum layer (ENVO:01000326); material: water (ENVO:00002006), including particulate matter (ENVO:01000060) such as... | depth 40 m
CGAGATATTTCCAACAGATTGCGTACATTCGTTTTTAGGTTATGCAAGAAATGCAGAAGGAACTGATGTTGAGCCTGATGCTGAATCTGATGTAATAATTGAATAATTAATTAAAATAAATAAAATGAAAAAGTTTTTAGAAAAATTCCTTATTGGACAAATGGTAAAAAGTAAAAAGTTTTGGTATGCTATATCTTCGGTTGTAGTTCCTGCTCTAGTTACATACTTAGGGGTAGATGAAGCTACTGCAACTAATCTTTACTATGCTATTTTAACACTAATATTAGGTCAGGGAATTGCTGATGTAGCAAAATCACAAAAATAACACTTGTTATTTAAAATAATTTACTATTTTTACAGTCCTTTCTTGAGTGTTTTCAAGTTGGATAGTTAGTAGTTAAGGGTGAGAGGTTAATAACTTCTCACTCTTTTTTTTTATAAGATTGTTTTTTTATTAAATTTGAATATGAAAAATTACGGAAGAAGATTAAGACTATCTGTAGACGAGGAAAACCTTATCTATAAATACAGAGCAAATTCAGTAGACAATATAAATGATAATACAGCACTAGATACACACCTATCAGAAAGAGGTATAGATAAAAAAGATGTAGTGTCTGTTAAGCATTGGCAATCAGCTAGTGGAGAATACAGATTCTCTATAGTAACAAAGGATGATTGTGGATTAGATGAAAATCAAATATTTGACAATGTAAATAAATTTATAGAAGGATATTCTCCTGATTATAAAGAGATAAAAAGAAAACAAGGAACACATCTTTTAGTTATAAACCCTGCAGATATTCATATAGGAAAGTATGCTAATGAATTAGAAACAGGAGAAGCTTATGACTGTGAAACTGCTGTTATGAGGGTTTTAGAGGGTGTACAAGGACTTATAGATAAATCTAAAGGTTTTGATGTAGACAGAGTGTTATTTTGCATTGGTAATGACGTTTTACATATAGACAATGTATATAATACTACAACCAAAGGAACGCATCAAGATACTGATGGTAAGTGGTGGGAGCATTATGAGATTGCTTTAATGTTATATGTTAAGGTAATAGAGATGTTAAGAGAGATAGCTCCTGTAGACGTTTTACATTCTATGAGTAATCACGATTACCAAAGTGGATTTCATTTAGCACATACGTTAAAATCTTGGTTTAGAAAAGCTAATGATGTTAAGTTTGATATTTCAGTTGCAAATAGAAAATATTATCAATATGGTAAGAATCTTATAGGATTAGAACACGGAGATGGTGCTAAGATGGATAAATTACCCTTGTTGATGGCACAAGAGAAACCATTACTCTGGTCTGAAACTACTCATAGATATTGGTATTTACATCATATACATCATAAGGTAAAACATAAATGGCTAGATGCTAAAGATTTTATAGGTGTAACTGTAGAATATATGAGAAGTCCTTCTGCTTCTGATAGTTGGCACTCAAGAAAAGGATTTTGTGGTGCGCCAAAAGCTTGTGAAGCATTTTTACACGAAAGAGAAAGTGGACAGGTAGCTAGACTAACACATTATTTTTAATGTTAGTAATCATATGGCCTTCATAAATTAAACCCTTTAATAACCCTTTGTATAGGGTATTCTATACGCTTAAAGATAAAGACAAAGATAAAGATAAAGCTAAAGACTAGGTTAAATATAAAAGAACTTATATATTATTTGTAAAAAACATTGTAAATATTTTGGTAGTTTAAAAAATAGTTGTATCTTTGCATAGAATTTAAGACAGACTAACTACTAACTAAACTCAAAACACAATGTCAAAAAACTTAACAAGCCCTTGTTGTAATTCAACATACGAAGAAGATGAAGTAAGCTACTGCTGTGAAGCACAAATATCAGAGAGTGGAATATGCTATGAATGTAAAGAACATACAGAACCTGAGGGTTATATATGTGATGAATGTGAGGATTGGTTTGAGACTCCTGAAGAAGAAACATATAATTGTGGCTTCTGTGGTGATGAGATAGATGACGACACGAGATATTGTTCGAGAGATTGTTCTGTTGCAGATAATTCAGAAAGAGTATAAGTATAACTAAACTATTTTAAAATGAAGAAAACACAAACGAGTGATATTCTACAACACTTAAAAGATGGTAGGAGACTAACACAGAAAGAAGCTATTAACGAATATGGTGCTTATAGATTGTCAGGCATTATATACTCACTAAGAAGAAAAGGTCATAACATAGAGTCAAAGCCCTTAAATGTACCAACTAGGTATAAAAATTCAAATGGGACTTTAAGACAAGCAAACATAGTAGAGTATAAATTAAATCAAGTAAATCACTAAAATAAATTAAAATGAAAAAAGTTGAAAACACGAATGAAGTAAAAGAAACAAAAGAAGAAACTCTAAAAAGATTATTCTTAGATAACGGATTAGTTAAAGAAGATGTTTACAAAGACAAAAGAGGATTTGTAATTATCACAAGAACAGGCATAGACAAGATTGTGTCTAAACAAAACATACAAGTAGCCTATGAACCTGTAATGATGACACCTGAATGGGTAGTTCTAAGAGCAACTGCAAGTATGAGAATAGGTGATGGAGAGCACGACGTAAGAAATGTAATGACATTTGGAGAAGCGTCAGATGCTAATCTAATGGGTGGTGGTAAGAAGTTTCCTGTTGCTATGGCAGAAAAGAGAGCTATGAGTAGAGCTGTATTAAAGCTATCAGGATTCTATGAGCAAGGAGTGTTTGGTCAAGATGAAATTGTAGACTAATGGATTGGATGGACGAGGTTCTTGATGGAAAGCCATTAGAAACAGAAATATGGAAATTAAATTACATTGAGAACCTCCTGCATTTCACATCAATAACTGACTCAGAAAAAGAAAATATAATAGAATCTTTAGGTGATTTAGATGATGATGAAGCAGATGAAATTATTAAGCATATAAAAGAACACGAAATACATTTAGACCCTAAGCATCAGTATGAAGCTATGAGAAAAAATGGAATGTTTAACATTAAAGAATATTAAAATGAAAAATGATTATGAAAAAGTAAGAACTTCAAGAAATGAGCTTGAAGCAATCCTAAGAATAAGAGGTATATCTAAACAAAGGTTTGGTAGGATATTAAATATTAAAGGTTCAACGATAGAAAAATATTTAGACAACCCTTATCACTTAAGGTACTACCAAATGCAAAGACTAGCACAATTTTTAAATATACACGTCAAAGATATTATAGACATTATAGAGGTAGATTTAAAAGATGAGGTTATTATAGTTGAAGGAGAAGAAAACTTTAAAGGTGTAGAGTCAATAAAAGGAGTAAGTTATAATGAGTAGGTATAAACTAGAATTAACTCAAGAAAGACACGATAAAATTAAATCTGAAATAAGCAAAAGATATAATTTAGAGTGGTACAGAATCGAATCAAAGTCAAGAGTTAGAGAAGTGGTAGATGCAAGAAGGCTTTATTGTGGTTTGCTTAAAAATACTTTTGGTCTTAATAATTCTAAAATAGCAAAAATTATTAATAAACATCACGCAACTGTTTTGCATAATATAAATCAACACGATATATTTGTGCGTATATTAAAGTCTTATAAGAAGAATTTTAACGAAATAGAATCATTACTTGTAGAAGATGACAACTATTATATACACGAAATACTTAGCGTAGAAAGAAAGATGGATGCTTTGTCAGAGAGATTAGAGCAATTAATAGAAAGAAAAAACAATTATAAATTAAAAATTCAAAAAAATGTCAGAAAAAAATTATGTAGCAAGTAGTATAAAAAAAGTTACTACACAGTATGGAGAGTTATTTAATGCAAGTTTTAAAGTAGAAGATTTGCAGAAACTATCTAAAAGAGGCTGGGTCAATATTACAATCGCAGAAAGGAGAGAGCCATCTGAAAAAGGAGCTACTCACTATGCTTATGAGAATACTTATGAGCCACCAAAAGAGGTAACAGCAGACAAGCCTAAACAAGATGATGACTTGCCTTTCTAAATAATATTATAATAACTACTAAATTATTTGGTAGTTCTAAATATTATTCGTATCTTTGTCATAGATTTGGGAGGAAGTACAAAGGTCAGGTTAATTCTTGAGCCTCCCATTTCTTTTACAACTAACTATTCACTAAAACACAAAACGCTTATGAACAAACTTTTATTAGGTAGGAAAAAATTATTAATTGATATATTATCAGTTCAAACCACAAGTGGTAATGAATTTGATATGATATCTTATATCCATAAATTCTGCAGGGAAAATGCTCCTGATGCAGAGGTTGTTATTAAAGATAGCAACATATATGTAACCAAAGGTACAGCAGATGTATATCCTTGTATGGTTGCGCACACAGATACAGTACACGACATACATAAATTTTATAAAGTATTTGATGATGATAACTGCTTATTTGCATTTAACTCTGAGTCAGGTAAACAAGTAGGTGTAGGTGGTGATGACAAGGTAGGTATATGGTTAGCACTTGAGATGCTAATTGCTAAAGACAATATTAAATGTGCGTTCTTTCACTCTGAAGAAGTAGGGTGTGTAGGTAGTAGAGCTGCAGATATGGATTGGTTTAAAGATGTAGGGTATTGCCTACAGGGCGATAGGAGAGGTTCTAAGGACTTTGTAAACAATATATCAGGTAAACTATTCAGCAAAGCATTTAGCAAGAGTATAGCTCCTATATTAAGTAAGTATGGTTACGCAGAAACATCAGGTGCAATAACAGATGTAGGCCAATTAGCAGAGAATGGTATTGGTGTATGTGTAGCTAATATGAGTTGTGGTTATTATGCACCTCATTCAGACGAGGAGATTGTAGAGTTTTATGATGCAAACAACTGCTTGAATATGGTTGATAAGATAATCAATGAGTTAGGTTGTAATAAGTACGAGTACCAGCAACAAAAGCAAAGTTGGAATGATTATGATTGGGGTGACTTTAATGGTGCTAAGAAAGACTATTGGTATGCTGATGATATGGACGACTCAGAGGTTGTAGTTGATGAGTATGGTAATGAGACTTGTTATTACTGTGGATTTAACAGCTTAACAGAAAGCAAGTTTGATGGCTATAAGTTTTGTCCTGATTGTAACAGTGATATAGCTCTATTACAAAATGAAGACGATGATTCTAATGATATTGAATATGAAGATGTATCAGATAATTATGATGGCTCAATGAAGCATAGAGCATTAGTAAACAAGTATTTAACTAGCTACGCAAAAAAATAAATAGATATGGCAAAGAGAATGACAGACACAGAAAAATGGAAAAAAGGTTTTTTTAGAGAACTACTGCCTAAACACAAACTATTATGGTTATACATATTAGATGATTGTAATCACGCAGGGATATGGGATGTAGATATTGAAGTAGCATCTATAAGAATAGGAAGTAAGGTTAGTTTAAAGGAAGCTTCAAAAGTATTCGCAAGTCAAATTAAAATATTTGACAAAGGTAATAAATGGTTTATACCTAAGTTTATCGACTTTCAGTATGGAACATTAAATGAAAACTCAAGAGTACATCAATCAGTTATTAAAATTTTAGACAAGTATGATGTATATAACATTGAAGGTATAAGTCCTGTAGATGTGGCAGGTTTTGAGAATGAAATAAAGAAGCCTGTAATCAAAAGATTTATTGAGCCTAGTATAGATGATATTGAAGCTTATTGCATAGAAAGAGATAACAGGGTAGACAGTATGAAGTTCCATAGCTATTACACTAGCAACGGATGGATGGTCGGAAGGAATAAGATGAAGGATTGGAAGGGTGCAGTTAGGCATTGGGAATCCAACACTCCTAAAGACAATACAGGAAGAAAAGAATTAGCCAATAAAGATTATAATAAATTTTAATATGAGAACACTAGAAGAAACATTAAGACACGCATCACACATAAAAGTAAGGGGATATAAGAGGTATTCATTTGGAACATTTGATGAGTGCAAAGCATTATTTAAAGAAGCTTTTATGCTTGTAGACAAAACTATTACAGAGTATAAACACCTACCAGAATATGATGAGGTAATCAGTTGGTTATCAGACAGTAAGGGTAAGGGATTGTTTTTGATAGGAAACTGTGGTAGAGGTAAGTCAGTTATACTTACAGGAGTTCTGCCACTAATCTTTAACGCTAAGAAGGGTAAGATACTTAAGCCTATAGCATCTAGGAAGCTTCATCAGGTTACAGAGTACAAAAGCCCATTTATTGTTATAGATGACATAGGAACTGAGGAAATAGTAAATGACTATGGAACCAAGATAGATGCAGTAGAAAACGCAATATTTGAAGCTGAAGATGATTTAAAGATGCTTTTATTAACATCTAATCTTGATGCTAGTTCTATAAAAGAAAGATATGGAGAAAGAATATATGACAGGATTAAAAGACTTTGTAAGGTTGTATTTATGAAGGGAGATAGCTTAAGAAAATGAAGATATTAACAGTCATATGGGGAATAGTTATAATATTTTGTATATTAGAAGCCTATTTTTGTACTAAATTTACCGATAATCAATAAGAAATAAAATGACAAACATAATATTATTTATAATAGTTTTTTTCTGTACTTATATTTTAGCTTTAATGATTGTAGAAGCAAGAGTAAAAGACAGAGAAAATGAAAAGTTAATGAACAACATTAAAAAACACGAAACCAGAACAGGAGCTTTAGAAAACGATAGAATAAATGAAAGACCATAGAATACCACACTACTACATTGGAAGCAATGGATATGAAGCAAGGAGGGTTGTGTCAGGATTTGATTTATCCTACAATGTGGGTACTGCAGTAACTTATTTATTAAGAGCAGAAAAAAAACACGCTAAACCTATTGAGTGTATTAAAAAAGCAATAGCTCATTTAGAGTTTGAATTAGAAAAGATTGAAGAATTAAAAAACAAATAAGATGGGATATTTAGCACACTTAAAAAGAAACAATCATTGCAGTTCCTGCAGATGGGTTGTCAAGTATAATTCTGATGATATAATCAGAGAGGTAAAGCTTGTTTATGAGCCATCAGAATATAACAAGTCTAACGCTAATAAGTATGGAAACAAAGCAAGAAAACTGCATACAAGAGAGCAAGTTATAGCAGCTTTAGAATGGGACAAAGAGAAAAGGAATGTCTAAGCCTATCTATAGGGTTATCATAGAGTATGGATACAGAAAGAAAGGCTCAATGAGACAGTATAAATACAAATTAATTGATACATTTGTAAACACTGATGATGTTGAATTAATAAGTAAGGACACAGAGGTTAAGTCAAAGATAATCAGGAAGTTAAAGGCAGGAAAAAAAGAGATGGATATTATTTATAAAAGCATATATATTGAAGGTCAATATGGAAACACTAGTCATTAAAAATTAAACATATGGAAGTTATATTATTTGTAGTTGTTGCACTTTATTCAATATTCTTAAACATAAGAATAAGAGAAACACAAGAGGAGGTTCTTGATTTAAACTTACAGCTTAATGAGTTAGATATAAGTTGTGGTAATAGAATACTGAGTATAAATAAAGATATTAAAAAATTATCTAAAACTAAAAAAGTTGAGAAATCAAGAAGAAGAAGTACAAAAAGGAGTAGTAAAGTATCTTAAGATGCGATACCCTAAGGCTAAGTATTGTGCTAGTTTAGGTGGCATAAGAACATCTTATAAACAAGCAGTCAAGGCTAAGGCTACAGGATATGTAAAAGGATTTCCTGACCTACAAATATGTGTACCAATGGAGAGGGGGACACCCACAGATGAGGGGGGTGGGGTATATCACGGATTATTCCTAGAAATAAAGAAGGATAAAAAATCTTACCCAACTAAAGAACAGAAAGAATGGATAGCATATTTGAATGAGCAAGGCTATTGTGCTAGGGTTACTAAAGGGTTAGATGAGAGTATAGAAGTTATTGATAACTATTTTAATAAAACAATATGAGTATAAGTATATACGATAGAAAAGATATGAGAGGTGGAGGATATTCAAAGCGTAAGTTTACCTATAAAGAAGCAGAGATGCTAAGAGATGAGTATAAGACAGGCACGTTTACACAAGCACAGTTAGCAGTTAAGTATCGTGTAAGCCAATCATTAATAAATAAGATACTAAGGTTTAAAACCTATGTAAAAGTATAGAGGAAAGTTTGTGTGTGTTTCTAGTTGAAAAGAGTCAAGGAATTAATTTTTCTTGGCTTTTTTTTTATTTTATTTTTTTTATTTTTTTTTATTTTTCTTTTTACAATTTTAAATTTCTGCCCTGAAACTGCTAGGCCTGTTGAAACTGCTCGGCCTGTTGAAACTGCCTGGCCTGTTGGTAAGAGGGTATAGTGATTTGTTAGTTACTTTTTGTTACTAAGTTACTTTTGGTTACTTAACATAATATTTATTATGTTAAATTATAATAGTTACCTTTTGTTACTTGGTTACCTTTTGTTACTACTTTCTAACATATTTATAAATAATTTGTATGATATTTAGAAAATATTTATATCTTTGCAGTACATTAATCAATTAAAATATATTAAAATGTATAAAATAACTAATAAGAAAAGCAGAAACGTACAATTTTTAAACGAGTCAGAATATAACAATTTTTTTAAACTTGTTGGAGCTTGGGGAGACTCTAGGTATCTATGTAAATATGTAAACAATCCGAAAGATTACGAGTGCGAGTATATAAAGCAAAAAACAACAATAGAAATAGTAGAATCTATTTTGTGGGGATTTGTATCCTTAACTGCTATAATATTTTTAGTGTCGGCAATACTTGAAAATTTAAAATAAAATAATTTAACTATCTGATAAAATGAAAACAAAAAACACTATAACAAAAGCAATAGAATATCTATCCATTTATGCGGATAAAAGCGAAAAATTTGGAGATTTTAAGCATATAAGTAAGGCAATCGATAACCCTTTGAAAGTATCATTTATAAAGCAGGAAAAAATAGAGTCACTGCTTGAGTATACACAAACTAAAATTGTAGGCACACCAGAACAAAGAAAAAAATATTTCACTAGCACAAGCATACAAAAGTTACTACAACAGATGTTTAAAAATGAGGTAATAAGAACAGAACAAATATCCAGCGACATCGAAAAACAATTAAGGGTTGAATTCTGTAAAGATGTTGATTTGTTTATAGAAGAAGATGTTCAGAAATTTTACAGTCAGGAGCTAGAAAAATATATTTACAACAAATCAGGTTCTTGTATGGATAAAAAGCCTTCAAAATACTTTGATTTGTACAAAAATTTTATAAATGTAAACACGCAAATTGTAGGTTTAAAAGTTGGAAAAAGTGTTATTGCTCGGGCAATCTTATGGACAAAAAACACAGATAAAAAAGAGTATTATCTAGATAGAATTTACGTTGCATCAGAATTTCAGAATAGCAATCAAAAAGAGCTGCAGCAAAAACTATATAATAAAATTAAAAGAGCTTTAAAATTAAAGAGGTTAGATTGCTACAGCTTAACTTATGTTAAACAGGGTACAAATTCAGGAGGTGACAAACTAAACTATTTTAAATCAATAAGCGTACCAACTTTTGCAATACAGATAAAACAAGATGTTTTTAATGAATTAGAATCTTATCCATATTTAGACACATTCAGGTGGGGAAAAGAAACAAAAAACAATATTATATTTACAGATTGTGAAGATGATTGCAATTATATTTTAGATAGTACTTCGGGATATTATACAGAAGGAGACACAAATATTTGCGATTGTTGCGGAGAGAGAACAGATGAAGATTATTTGTCTTATTCAGATTATGAAGAAGAATATTTGTGCGAGGAATGTTCCGCCTATATAGAGGAAAGAGATGATGTAGTAAGAAGAGATAATGCAGTATACAATAGCTATTCAGGATACTATCACGTTGAATCAGATATTGGATAAAAAAAATAAATCAATTATTAACTAAAATTAACGCCAATGAAAAAACAATTTTAACAACTTTGACAAAATACCATTAAACGATTTTACAATAACGATTTTATTTATTCTTTTTTTGGTTTGTTGTTAACTTCAAAAAATTTGCAGATAGTTAAATAAATTTTAATAAAAACCTTTTAATTATCTGCTTTTTTTCTTCTTTTACACAAGTTTTTCAATAAAAAGTTACAAAAAAGATTTTAAAAGTAAATATTTATAAAAAAAAGTTGTTTTTCTTATTCTTTAACCTGAAAAATGGGTTAAAAATGCAAATTCCGTCGATTTGGGAAAAAGCTATTCTTAAGACTCTACACATACATAGAAGTATTTCAAATCCAATTTCATAATTAAAGTTTCCAAGTTATTTTAGGAGGTAGTAGTTGTATTGTAAGTTTTCCAAATGTAAATTTAAACATAGTGTATATTTTGTTTAGAAGGTTATCAAATATGCTAGTTGCGATATGAGCAACAGTATATTCTATAGGAAGTAAAGGTATAGTAAAAAAAATTAAATATTCAGAAGTTTTTGGAAGCAAAAAAAAATTATAAAAAATTTTGAAATGGGATTTAATTCAATTTCATATAGATAGGGTATGTAAAGGGTATACTATATGCCTAAAGATAAGGTAAAAGATAAAGATAAAGATATGAAGAAAGAAAGGTTAATAAATTTTCTGTAAACTTCGTAGGATATAAAATATATTTTGTTTAATTTGTAAAAAAAGAAAAGTTATGCCTTGCGAGGAATGTGAAGAAGGAAAATATAAATGGGGAGAGACAGGAGAGTGTAGATACGATACTCTTGAAGAATGTCAATTAGACAATAAAGATGCATATAATCACGAAGCAGATGTAGATTATACTATGAACTTTACTCAAGAACAAATGGAGGAGCTTCATACTAATGGAGAGGTTATAATCCACATTGAAGGAAACGAGGGAGAAGAAATGGTAATTAAATTTACTTACAATCCTGAGGAAGTTGATGCAGAAGAAATGGAAAGAGAATATTCAGACCTTACAGAATCACTTTTGAATAGTGAATTAGATGAATATATAGATAAGCTTACGGACTCTATAAAAAGATTATAATGGCAACTTACAATGACTACCCTCAGTCAGCAACTAATAATGCTAAGAGGGCAATAAAATATAAAGAAGAAAATGGTAGTAGCTGTGGTACTAACGTAGGTTGGACAAGAGCAGGACAATTAGCTCGTAGAGAAAAACTATCAAGAGATACTATAGCTAGAATGGCAAGTTTCAAAAGACATCAGCAACATAAAGACGTACCATATGATGAAGGTTGTGGAGGTATAATGTGGGACGCTTGGGGTGGTACAAGTGGTGTTGAATGGGCTATAAAAAAATTAGCACAAATAGATAAAGAGAAATCTCAACTAGATAAAGAGCTAGATGGATTAGTTGATGAGCTAGTAAATAAAATAAAAGAACTATAATATGAGTGAAGATAATAGACATAAACTTAGAGAAAGTAATCTCAATAAACTTAACCCATATAAAGAAACTTCTAAAAAATATTTTCCAAATGGTGGTAAAATAAATACAGAAGGAAGAAAGAAAGGAGAAAAAAATAATGTAGTAGTAAATAAAATTAGCAGAAATGCTTTGACTTGGGCACTAGAAGGTCATTCTACTAAAATCAGAATGGCATTAGATAAATTATTTGACCAAAATCCTGAAGCATATATAAATGCAGTTTCAAAACTACTTAACTATACAGTTCCAAAATTATCATCTTCTGAAATTAACGATAACACAACTAAGAAAGTAAAAATTGAGTTGAATGATGATGTGAGCATTGAGGAGCTAAGAGCAAAACTTGATGACATTGAAAGCAACTGATGAAGCACTTAGATTTGCATTAGAAAAGAAGTTATGCGAATTATCATTTTATGAATTTTTTAAAAAGGCCTGGCACGTTGTTGAACCTTCTATTGAGCTGTCTACTAATTGGCATCATAAATATCTATGTGATATTTTACAAGAAGAAGCAGAAAGAATAATTGCTAATAAACCTAAAACGAAAGACATTGTTATAAATATACCCTTTCGTTCTACAAAATCACTATTAGTTACAGTTATGTTTCCTGTATGGGCTTGGATAAAGAATCCTAAGTTCAGATTCATAACAGCATCATACTCTGCAGACCTTTCAATAGAACATTCTACAAGAAGTAGAGATATAATAAACTCAGAATGGTTTTCAAATAGATGGGGAGATATTTTTCACATCAAAAAAGACCAAAATCTAAAATCAAGATACGAAAATAACTTTTTAGGAGTAAGGAGAGCAACATCTGTTGGTGGTACCGTTACAGGGCAAGGAGGAGACTTCTTAATTGTAGATGACCCTGTATCACCTCAACACGCAGCTTCAGAAATAGAAAGAGAAAATGCTAATGAATGGTATAGAACAACATTCTACTCAAGACTTAATAACCCACTCACAGGAATTAGGATAGTTATTATGCAAAGAATACACGATAACGATTTAAGTGGATTTTTATTGTATGGAGACGAAAGTAGACTCAAGCACCAACACATTTGCATACCTGCAGAGCTATCAGATGACATCAAGCCAAAAAAATTAGAGAAATTTTATGATAAAGATGGCTTATTTTGGACAGATAGGTTTAGTAAGTCAATTCTTGATGACTATAAACAAGCTTTAGGTAGTTATGGATACGCAGGTCAGCTTATGCAAACACCTACACCTCTAAACTCAGGAATGATAAAAGCTGAGTGGCTTAAAATAGACCAATTCAAAATGATAGACATTGGAGAGCAAGTAACAGTTGATTTTGTTATAGACCCTGCATATACTGCAAATGAAAAAAATGACCCATCAGCACTACTAGCTTATATATTTAAAGATAATAAATGGCAAATAATAGATTGTGTTAACGTATATAAAGAATTTCCTGACTTAGTAAGGTTTATAACGCAATGGGTAACTAAAAATGGCTATACAAATAGAAGCAGGATATATGTAGAGCCAAAAGCATCAGGAAAATCAATAGTACAGACACTAAAAAAAGAAACAGGGCTAAATGTAAGAGAAGATAAACCACCATCTAAAGACAAGGTAGCTAGAGTACAAGATATCTCTGCGTCTTTAGAATCAGGTAGAGTAAGTTTACTCAATGGGAAATGGAACGAAGAATTTATTCAGCAATTAGTGAGGTTTCCCTCTGCTAAACACGATGATATGGTAGATTGTTTAGTAATGGCTATAAATAAAAATATGTGGAATGGCAGTAAAATAGTTTATTTTTCTTAACTTCTAAAAACTTCTAGTACAATATAAAAAAAATCCATATAATTGCGAAATAATAAGAAAATCTTTATGAAACTTAATAGTCTGAACCAAAATCACGAAGATATACTCAAAAAGTATATAAGTTTTGTTCAAAAAACAGTCTATAAGGCCACTGAAGATTATGACGCTAAAAAATTCTTAGATTTTAACGAGGTATTAGAAAATATTGTAGATTACACCAATGCTTTCAATAAAATAGTCAAAACATCTAACAGAAGGACTGAATGGGCTTATATGACTCCAAATTTGATACTTTATTCTTGTATTGGATTCATTTCAGGAATTAGAAACAAGAAAAACAATGATTTTATGGACGTATTGTCTGAAAACTTATTTGAAAAAACAGTTGATTTCATAGGAGAAACTACAGATATACTTGAAGATATAAATATTAAAGAAAATATACAGAAGGAGATACTAACTAACTTAAATAAAATCAATGAGCATAACAATTAATATTAAAAGCCAGAATGTTGATAGAGATGTTGTCATTCCTGTCGAATGGAAAGACATAACTGTAAAATATTGGGGTGAGTTATCTACTATTATAAAAAAACACTACACAGAAGCAACTAAAGACGTCAAAAAAGAAGAAAGTCAAAAGCACGACCTTCTTAAGAAAGACTTGCTTTCAGATATTACTAAAGATATAAAGCTTACAGATGCTCAAACTGTGAAAATGAACTCAGATATATTTAGCTATATCACAGGACTTACCAAAGAGGAGACTTCTTGGGTAGATATAAACCAAGTAAACAAGGTTTTATCGTTAGTAAACACTTTAACAGAGGAATACAAGCCAAAAGGACTTAGGTCTTTTGAATTTGAAGGTTCAACATACTACTTTCCATCAGAATACTTTAGAAAATCAACATATGGCGACTTTATAGAGTCTACTCAGCTAGATATGTACATAAAAGATATGGAAAATGGAAGATTTGACGTTTTACCTGAACAAATGGCTATATTATGCAGAAGGTTAGACGAAGAATATGATGATGATGTTATATCTGAAAAAACAGAAAAGTTTAGAGGACTTACAATGGACATCATTTGGGAGTTCAGTTTTTTTTTGACTCTGCAAACCGAAAAATTAGTGAAACTTACCCCTTCGTTTTTGGGGAAACAACAACAAGTACAGGAGCAGTGAACACAAAAGGACTATATAGAACTTATATAAAGCCATTTGGGTGGCTTAACAGCCTTTATATGTTGGCAGAGAAGCAAGTATTCAATATTAGTGGTAAAAATGCCATAGACAGCGTTAAACACACTAATCTGTACAATGTTCTTACATATTTAAGTTGGATAACAGCAAAAAACACTTATGAGAACAAAGTACAAGAGAAAATACATAATCCAAACAAAATAATGTAATGGCAATAATAAGATTAACAGATATAGTAGCAACAATGAAGAATAAATGGACTTATGGAGATAAGTTCTTTGGATATACAGATGAGTTTAACGATAATCATAACACTAGATACCCATCTTTACTTATAACACCTCCTGATTCAGTATATCCTGAAGTAACACCAAGAAATGGTTGGGAAGAATACGCTTTTGAAGTTTATTTTTCAGATTTATACAACAGAACACAACAGCAAAACGAAAGTATTGAGCAGAGATGGGATAATTTACAAGATTTAGCTAACGAATGGCTAGATATGTTTTTAAAATCATATATTGGAAAACAAGCAGGTAGTACGACAATATCATACCTTACTGACGGCAGTTTAACAATAGAAAGAAACAAAGAGGTGGCTAATGACCAACTTCTACAAATAAAAATGAATTTTAATTGGAAGGTGTTTAGCAAATGCTTTACTCCTGTGTCAAATTACCCTAATCAGATAAGTGGGTTGACATCTTGGCTAAGAGCAGATAGTAATGCTACATTTAGCATACCTACTAAAAAGGTAAGTATTTTGGGAGATGGTTCAGGAAATACAAATGGAGCAGGACAAACAAACAATACTTTACAACCTTTAAGATATACTTATGGTGGTGGCACTTTAGACAAAACACAATTTACTTTTGATAGTGATTCTTTAGTTTCAGATAATAACTTTATTACAAGTCAAGAGGTAAACGCACAATTTACAATATTTGAGGTAAGTAAGATTAATGCAGTAGATAATGCTGTATTTGGCTACTATGATATGGATACAGGTATACTTTTAGAAATGGGAACTAACTCTGGAGGTTATTATGAAGTAAAAATGAGTGACGGAACGACAGTAGTTTCTGAAGCGTCATCAAAAACTCAATTAGGATATTATCATATTGGAGTATTTAGAAAAACAGCTAAAAATGTTCATCTTAATTATTATAGTTCTTCAGAGGTTTCTGAGGGAGCACACGCTGAAGGAGCTTTTGACATCAATACATCTTTTGAGAATAACAAATTTAGAATTGGTTGCACAAGAACCTCTGATGGCAGTACACCTCCTAAAGAAATAGATACTAAATATTTAGATGGCAACTTTCAAGAGGTCATAATTTACGATAAAAAATTAACAGATACAGAAACAGCTCAAGTAGTAGACTACTTGAATAAGAAATATAAAATATATTAAGATATGGGAGCAATAAGAACAGGTACAACTGTAAATTGGGGTCAAATTCCTTTTTGGTACAGCACTGATGAAATGTATAATCAGCAAGTAAGTTTTACAGAGTCTTATTTGAACTCTGCTAATATACCAATAATATATCAAGCAGTATGGTCTGCAACAGACTCGTCAATAAACGAAATGTATGTGCCTTCTGTTCAGGGAGATGTTGTAAATTGTATATTTAAGATTTATGGAACTACAAAATACCCTGTACCTTCAGGATATGCAAATTGGGAGCTATTGGCAGAGGTGAAAAAATCAAGAGATATTGCTAATACTAACTATGTTAATGGTGGTGTTGCGGAAGGACAAAGATTTACAATAGATATATCAAGAATAGTAGCTGACCAATTATCATACTCATTAGTGCCTATAGGTAAAGGTTCTTGGGAAAATCAAGAGTATGGGGGAATGAATGGTGGTGCTCAAAAACAAGACAATGTTACTGAAGCAGTAAGCCCTTACAATGTAACTCCAAATGGTTGTTACAGAACTATAGCGGTTAAGTGTTCTTTTGAGATTTTAAATGCTAATTTAGCTGTTGAATTATCTACTACTACGCTATCTCACGCTAATTCTAAAGTAATAAGAGCTATAAATAGCGTTCCTTCTTTTAGTAGTAATCCATACCTTCAAAGAACTACAGTTTTAGACAAATATTCTACTTCTTCAACAACTAGAAGAAGGGCTCTTACTAATTGCCCTAATAATACAACTAGCGATTCAGGCACACCTTCATATATGAAAAGTGTAAATCCACAATCTCAAGCAGACTTTTTATATTTTTATGTAAGACAGTCATATAATCCTGACGCCGTATATTATAATATTTACGAGGTTTATGGTAAGACATATAATAAAGATGGAAGTTCTGGATTAGATTTTGTTTTAGGCTCAAATTGGAAAAATCAATTAGGTACAACACATATTTGTTCTGATATATCTCATAACTTTCAAAAAGAAAATGCAAATACATTTTCTGAATATCAAAGTCAAATTGCAGTTCAAAATGTTGCTCCAGGATACATAAATGCTCACGCTTATGCTCCTCAAGAATCTAATTATCCTTATGTAACCGCTAGAACTCCAATAACATCAAGCACATCTCATTATTGCCTTTGGGTAAGAGGTCTTTACGCTGGTACTCCTTGGGTAGAAAATAACCATAGCTCTGTCTATTGGTACTCTATAAACAGAGAGGATGCAAGTGATACTAACAATAAAGAGTTGTTTCAAAATGTAACATTTCATTGGCTCAATACAGTAGGAGGTATAGATACTTATACTGCTCGTAGAGATATATTAGAATCTATAACGTCAAATAAATCTTTAATGGAGACTAAACTTCCAAACAGAAGGTATATGCAAGATGACGCAGACACAAGTGGAGCTCTAGTTGTTGGTGATTACTATAGTGATACAATGAGAGGTTTTGATACTTATAAAGGTGGTTCTGAGGTGTTAAATGTTAATGCTAAGTTAAAAAATAGTGCTTATACAGAGCCTTTATCATATGTAGAATCTAATTGGCTAAGAGAGATATTTCAATCTCCTAATGTTTGGATTGAAGAAAGAACAGATTTTGATAACCAAGTAAATTTTGGCACAGATGCTCCTTATCATATGAAATCAATGAATCCTTATTTAAGACCTGAATCAATAATTTATAAGCCTGTAATAATAACGAACTCAGAAGTTGTATCTTTAGACCAAGAAAAAGGATTGGTTATGTATAATATAGAGTATACTATTTCTCAAGGAGTATTAACACAAAGAAATTAAAATATGATTAGAATTGACCTCTTAGATTACAAATATGATAATTTTTCTAATAATCAAGTTAATTTTGATAATGCTACGAATGTATCTCAATATTGGACTATAAATAATTTAGGTTTTGCCACTAATATAGTAGGAGGCTCAGGTAACAACCTTATTTATCCTGTTACTGCTAAATTAACTAAAGGAGAACAATATGAAATATCTATTACTGTTTCTAATTATGGAGGTACAGGAGATATAGGATTTACAATAGGAGGTACAGATGGAACTGCAGATATGGGATTTGGAACTAACGTAAGAAGAAGTTCAAATGGAAAAACATCTTATTCTTTTACAGCTTCTGCTTCTGATTCTCTGAGGATTTTTGCTAATAATACAGCTTCAGGAGAAATAACTGCATCAGTAACACAAAGGAATGGTATAAATTGGAATGATAGTGTTTCAGGAACTTTAGATGTTGGAGACTCAGACGAATTCCCTTTATCAATGAACTTTTCAGTATCTGATGCAAGAAATTTAAACTCAAGAACAGGAACTTATAGTAAGACATTTAAAATACCTGCCACTAAAAATAATAATAAAATTCTAAAGTCATCTTATATTGAAGGCTCTTATATAGAAGGAAATACAATATCTAATCAAAAGCCTTGTAGGTTAGTTGTAGATAATAATTTAACTCTAGTAGGGCTTCTTCAGTTAACTGCTGTTGGAAAATCTACTGAGCCATTATATTATTCTTGTGTGTTTTATGGTAATAATGTTGATTGGGCATCATCATTAGACAATAAACTTTTAAAAGACTTAAGCGTAAATAGTGTTGAAGATGGAAGTGGTTGGGATAATCTTAATAGCAAAGGAGCAAGTACAGGTGTTGGATTACAAGCAAACAGAGATTCTATAATTTCTACTTGGGACGTAGATAATGCAGTTTACAAGACTCCTTACGGAGGAAGTCAAACGGCAAGTGATAAGCCTATAGTTTATCCTATTGTAGGTTATGGAGAAAACAATGAAGGAGGTTCTGATGGGAGATTACAACTACTTAAAACTAGATATGACGCTATAGCAGCAGGAAATTCAGGTAATATAGGGTATAGTGGTTGGTTCAATAATGGAGATGCGTATCCAACTCCAATACCTAGTATGGATTTTAGACCTGCTATATTTGTGTATGACATTATAAAGCAATTATTCAATCAAGAGAACTATACTATTGTATCTACATTTATTGAAAGTGATTTTTTTAAGGGAATAACAATGCTACTTCCTAACTTTAAACACAATAACGTAACACAAAGAATAGCTGAAAATAGTTTTTATGGTTCTTTTTCAGGAAAAGCATATGTTGGAAGCTTTCCTTATACTACACCCTCAGTACTTCCAAGTCAAGATTATTGGCCTTCATTTGTAATTAAATGGAATGGTAATGGAGCTTCAGGAACAAATAGTTTTGTTGTTGATGACCCCTCCTCAATGTATAGTGATAGTGCAGGGTATTTTACAATACAAGAATATGGTTTTTATGATATAAATGTGAGTGGTATTGGGGGTTGGCTAGATTCTGTTTGTGCAGGAACATCTGACAGGAATGAAGTTGATTTCATTAGAATAAAATGCGAAGTAAGAACTGCAGGTCAGACAAGTTGGAACAATATAGGAAATGCTTATGGACTTCCTGATGACAATGGAAGGATATATTATTCTTGTCCTGCTCCTCCTGTAGCTGACAAGCCATATGACTTTGAAGATTTGCAAATAGAAAACCAATGGTTAAATAAAAACGATACCATTAGATTTAGACTATCTTACAAGATGGGTCACGGAAATAGTGGTAGCAGAACTATAGGTTGGGAAAACTATTTATATGGAGGAACAGGGGTAACAGGAATACCAACAGGAGGAACGTCAGGTTCTAATGGAAATATTTCTATAGTTCATAAGGGAGAAAATGTTGAGTACGGACAGACATTTGACTTAAAAAATGTTATAGATAATGAAAGCACACAATTAGGATTCTTAAGAGGTATTATTCACGCTTTTAATCTTCAATTCACAACAGATACAGTTTCAAGAGCTGTTTATATAGAGCCATATAATGATTTTTACAAGAATCAAAACGAAGCAATAGATTGGACTTATAAGGTAGACCAATCTCTAAGTCAAGAGGATAAATGGATTCAATCAGACTTAAAAAGAGAAATAATATTTAAGTACAAAACAGATTCTGATGATAAGGTAGTAGAACATAGGGGATTAACATATTGGGACGGAATACTAGATGAATATCCATACAGAGAGTTTTTAAGCAGTGAATTTGAAGTAGGTAAAAGTGTTTTTGAAAACCCATTTTTTGCAGGTTCTTACAACTCAAGAGATGGTCAAACCTTTGCAGGTTCTGCAACTGTACTGCAAACACCATACAGAGCAAATCTTTGGGGTCTTTGTGATTCAGGAGCTATACCCACACAGGGGAGTGCCTGTAGACCTGATAAAGGATATAATTTTTTACCTAGATTAGTAAATTATGTTAAAAGTGCTACTTTTAATACATCATCACCTTCAAGATTTACTGCAGCAGTACAAGATTGGAGTTCTTCTGATATAACGGTTATAATTCCAGGACTTTCGCAGACTAATATAAATCCATTCTTATGCTATGCTAATAGTATAGATAATGCCACTTTCACGTCATCTCCTAGACAGCCATTGTCTTACGCTAGTGTGACTCAAGGTGGTTATGATGCTACTAATAATGTTATAAGCACTCCAACTGCTTACAAAGGACTGTATCAGACATATTACCAAGCTATGATTGAGCAATTAAAGTCTAATCCTAGAATAAAAACAATTTATGTTAATTTAAAATTATCTGATATAACAAATCTTGATTTAAGAAAATTAGTTTATATTGATGGCTATTACTATAGAATAAACAGAGTTGTAGATTACAAGCCAAACAATAATGAAATAACAAAGGTTGAGCTTATGCTATGGTTAGACAAAGGGTATATTCCTGTAGATACAAGTTTTAATAGTTAAATAAAAAAAATGGATAGACAAATAAATGATAATGGACAGGCTTTACAAAGAGGTTTAGATGTTTTTATATCTGTACCTATACTATCTAATGAGTACCTTTCATATGGAGATTCTTTCGTATCTGATACATTAAGCACAACAACTATAGACACCTCAACTGCAGATTATGCAACTGAAGCAGTAACCTCAGCAAGTATGCCTACTTACTCTAACTCTAATTGGCAGAGATACGGAAGTGATGGAACTATATACCCTTCTGTTACTGAGGTTGAGCCATTTTCATCTAACAACATTATAGGTATAAACGCAAAAGTAACATCAGGTGTGAGTTCTCATTCAGGAATTTTTCAAGAGCTAAAAACACTTATAATAGGTAAAGAATATAACATTAAAATAAGTTTTCATCAGGCAAATGTATTAGGAACTATTGCTATTTCAAGATTATATAATTCTAATACGTTTCCATCTGTATTGACTCAATCTGATGTAACAAGTTATGATTTACCTTTAAGTGAGATAAGTCTTGATTTTATAGCTTATAGCATAAGTGATATACTATTTATAGATTTCTCATCATCTGTAAATGATTCTCAAGTAAAAATATCATCTATATCGGTTAAAGAAAAGAATAGCTACAGCTTACCTGTTATAGCTGAAATGCCAAGAATAGGATTCTCTAAAGTATTAAGGAGAGTTTATGACCAATCAATACCTCTTGAGGAGGGAGAAACTATTACATAATGGCTAAAGATTTACAAATAATAAGAGAAAGCCTACATAAAGTAGGTCAAAAGTATATTTTAGCTTTGCAACAAGAGCTTGAGTTTCAAAAACATATTGCTTCAGGAAATTTGGCTGAAAGTTTTTTTACAAGAGTTCACAAAGCTAGAGGAAGTTTGATAATGGATGTGATGAATAATACTCCATATATGTGGATTGTAAATAATGGTTCTTCTCCATTTGAGCCTAAATATGAAGATATTGCAGCTTGGGTAGTAGAAAAAGAATTTAGCTTTGAGAATAAAGAGCATAAACATAATGTAGTGGCTCATATAGTAAGTGAGATAGCTACAAGTGGTTTGCCTACTCCTATGGGTAAGCTAGTATCATCAAGAAGAAAGTTTTTTATAGAGTCTGCTTTTCAAATGGCTAATTCTAGTGGGTTGCAAGAAGCAATGGAACAAGATATATTAAGACAGATAGACAAGGAGATAGGAGAGGTAGGAAAAAGTAAGGCGATTCAATTAACAATAAGCTAGAACAAACATATGACATTAAATAGTAAAGTAGCAATAGAGGTAGAAATCAAAAACATTAAAAAGGTTGCTGATTTAAAAAAAGAGTTAAAGGATTTAAGAAAAGAACAAAGAGAATCTGAAAAACAAGCTAAGACAGGTCGGTTTACCTCCAAGAAAGCAGAGAAGCAATACATTGCAAATGCTAAAGCTATTAAAACAAAATCTAAAAGCTTAAGAGATTTAAACAAAACCTTAAGTACAACAGAAAAAGAAACAAAAAAAGTTACAAAAGCTAACAATGGTATGGCAAAGCAGTTTGTCAAAGGAGCTGCAGCTATTGGAATTGTAGTTGGTGCTTTTAGAGCTGTTACTAGAGTTATAAGCTCTGTAGTAAGTGTGTTTACAGAATTTGAGTTTGTAATGGCTAAAGTAAATGCTGTTTCTGGAGCAACTGAACAAGAATTTAAAGCATTGACTAAAACTGCTGAAGAATTGGGTAGAACAACATTCTTTACAGCTACTCAGGTTGGAGAGCTTATGTTAAACTTCTCTAAGCTTGGTTTTTCAGCACAAGAGATACAAAATGCAGTTGAACCTACTCTTAATCTAGCAACTGCAACAGGTAGTGATTTGGCTCGGGCAGCAACAGTAGCAGGTTCTGCTATTAGAGGATTTGGATTAGATGCTGACCAAACAGCAAGAGTTACAGATGTAATGGCTGTATCTTTCAGTAATTCTGCTATGGATATTGAGAAGTGGCAAACATCTATGACGAAAGTTGCTCCTATTGCTAAAGAAGCAGGATTCTCTATTGAAGATACTGCAGCTATTATGTCTCAATTAGCAGATTCAGGTATTGAAGCTTCTATTGCAGGTACATCTTTAAGAAACATATTGCTTAAAATGCAAGACCCTGCATCTGATTTATCACAAGCATTTGGTGGTACTATTCACTCTTTAGACGAGTTGATACCTGCTTTTCAAAAGTTTAGAGAAGAAGGTGGTGGAATGGCTGAAATACTAAGAGTTGTTGATTTAAGACAGGCTGCTGCTTTTGAGCAAATGCTTAGTAATGTAGATAAGATAGAACAACTTAGAAATAAAATGAACGAAGCTAATGGAGAGTCTGCTAGAATGGCTAAAGTCATTGGAGATACACTGCAGGGTGCTTTCCTAAAGTTTACCTCTGCTGTTCAAGGACTATCTATATCTATAATGAAAGACTTTGCAAAAGGATTTCAAAATGCCATAGAAAATGTGTCTAAATTTATTACTGTTCTTTCTGAGAATAGTGAAATTATAACAAAAGTAATTAAGGGTATAGCTACTCTTGCTAAAGGTTTTGCTGCAGGTTTTTTAGCTTTAAAAACATTAACTGCAGGTATGTGGCTTTACAGAGCAGGTGTGGCTGCTGTTTCGGTAGCAACAGGAACTGCTACTATAGCTACAAAAAGATTTATTGTAAGCCTTACAGGTCTTAAGGTTGCTATTGCTAAAACAGGTTTAGGATTGTTTGTTATTGCATTAGCAGAAGTGGCTTCTAATTTTTTATTTGCTAATGATGAAGCAGAAGATTTTAACGACACTATGGACGTTAGTCTTGACCAAGCTGCTAGACTTAAAAAAATAGAGGAGGACTTGAACAAAGTTATGGTCAAAAGACTTGCAGATACAAAGAAAGGTGCAGAAATTAATATAGGTTTAATTGAAAAGGAGATTGAAGCAAGGAAAGGTCAGATATCTAATTCTATATTTTATTTAGGAGAGTATTCAGAAGCGATTAACACACTTTCATCAGTAGAGGAAAAAGCAATTCAAGATGCTATTGATAGGCTAAATACTAGACTAGAACTTGAAACTAGAAATCTAAAACAAATAAAACAAAGACTTGCTGATGAAAAAGCAATGGAGAATGATTTATTGACTATTCAGAAAAAGAAATTAGATGATGCCAATAAAATGGCAGCAACAACTGAAGAACAGCAAACAGCTAAAAATAAGTTAATAACCACTATACAAAAAGAAATTGACAGGCTTAATGCTTTAGGAAAAGCTGAAAAAGAAGTAAAAAAAGAAAAGGTAGAGAATACAGATGCTGATTGGGAGAGAATAGAGGTGATGAAAACTGTTTTGTCAGGAGCTAGAGAATTAGAAGAAGCAGAAAAACTATTAAGGGATTTAGCTATAGAGAGAGCACAAAAAGAATTAGATGCTATACCTATTACTATTATGAACGGAAATATTCGTTTAGAGCTTGAGCAAAAAATACTAGACTTAAAGCTTAAAAACCGAAAAGAAAGTGAAAAAGGAGAAAAACAAGATGAAAAATCTTTAAAGAAAGGTATAAAAGCATATTCAGATTTAGGTAGCGCACTACAAGAGGTAGCAGGAGAAAATGAAAAGTTAAATGGAATTAGAAAAGCAGGGGAAGCCATTACTAAGGCAGCGGCAATAGCAGAGTCTATTTTAAATTTACAAAAATCTATAGCACTTGTTACTGAAGGGAAATTGACTATGGCAAAATTATTAGGCACAAAGGCTACAATAGCAGGTACAGCAGCTACAATAGCTGATACTATAGCAGAAGTAGTCAGTATAATACCTAAAGCAATATCTGCAGTTTTAAGCTCTATGAAAGGGCCTTTTGGTTTGTTCGCAGGTATAGCAGCATTTGCATTTATCTCTAAACTTTTAAAAATGAAGTTTGAAGATGGGGGTATAGTTGATGGTGGTAGTAAGTTTGCAGACGGTGGAATGGTGCACGGCCCTAGCCACGCACAGGGAGGTGTTAAGTTTGCAGTAGGTGGTAGAGTTAATGAGCTAGAAGGTGGAGAAGCTGTAATCAATAAAAGAAGTACAGCAATGTTTAGAAATCAGCTTTCAGCTATGAATCAAGCAGGTGGTGGTGTTAAGTTTGCTGATGGTGGTTTATTAAGCTCTCCTCAATTTACTGAAGCTCAATTTGGTGCTACTAATCAATCACAGATGCTAGGAGCTATGCAAGGTCAAAGAAAAGTAGTGGTAGTAGAATCAGACATAACAGACAGTCAATCAACTGTTAGTGTAATACAATCTAATGCAACATTTTAAAATTTAAACATATGTTTGTTGATAAAAAAGTAAAGAAAGATAGGCTAGATACTTGTAAAAAGTGCGACTTTTACAGAAATCTATTAATGTTAAAATATCCTAAATGGACTAAAGGTGCAAGGTGTGGAAAGTGTACTTGCTTCTTAGATGCTAAGGCTACTCTCACTAAAGAATATTTTGGAGAGTGTCCTTTAGGTAAGTGGAAAGAGTAATAACTAAACTTAATAATATGCAAAATCAATTTGATGTAGTTTTGTCTAAACTAACAGAAGAAGAAAAAGATGAAATAGTAAAATTAAAGGAGCAGAATCTTAAAGATATGAACTCTAAAAATACTTACAATAATACAGCTTTAAATCATTTTTTTAATTTATGGTCAAGGCATTTCCCTCAAGTAAGACAAAGCAAAAATTGCAAAGGATGCAGAAAAAGTGTAGTTGCATTTTATCATAATCTTGCTGACGTAATAACAAAAAAATAACATATGGCTAAGAAACAAAATGACATTCAAGTTGTTGAAGAATATTTAGAAGTTTTAAATGATGAAGTTAGTTTAAGATTTGATAATCCAACATCAAAAGACACCATAAGACATTTGATTGAAAAAGGTATTATATCTCCAAAAACTTTAAGAAACTATATGATAATATATGACTTTGATACTATACTAGAATTCAATGAAGGAAACAGAACTCACACTTTTATGGACATATCTATTAAGTATGAAATCTCAGAAAGACAAGCACAAACTATAGTTTACAAAGAAAGAAAAAAACAAGAGGTATCTTCTAATATAACTTATTAGTAATTTATTCCTAAAACTGCGTAAGTTTATTATAACTAAAATCTATTTTTGTTTTTATGAATGAAAAATGGTATAACATAAATGGAAAATCAACAGAAGGTATTGTTGATATTTACATATTTGACGAGATAGGCTCTTACGGAGTAAACGCACAATCTTTTATAGAGGAAGTTAAAGCTTACAAAAAACGACCAATGAATCTTCACATTAACTGTGTAGGTGGTGATGTTTTTGATGGAATGGCTATATATAACATTCTAAAGAAAAGAACTGCAGAGACTACTGTTTACATAGAAGGTATAGCTGCAAGTATGGGGAGTGTTATTGCTTTGGCTGCAGATAATGTAGTTATGGCAGAAAATTCTCTTTTTATGATTCACAACGCTTGGGGTGGAGCAATGGGAGAAGCTAAAGAAATGAGAAAGACAGCTAAATTACTAGAAAAAATTAGTAATGAGATAGCTGATATATATGTTAAGAAAACTAAAATGCCTTATGATAAGGTAAAAGAAATGATGGACGAAGAAACTTGGTTAAATGCTGAAGAAGCATATAGTCTTGGGTTTATAGACTCTATCTCGGATGCTATTAAAGTGGCAGCCAAATATGATGTTTCTAAGTTTAAAAATATAACAAACGAAGAAATTAAAAATAAATTAAATATTAATCTAAAGAGTAAAAAAATGACTGATGAGTTAAAAACTTGGTTCAATGGTAAAGTTGAAGAAATTATCGCTAAAGTAAAAAATGATAATTCTTCTGAAACTGTTGAAGCTAAATCGGAAGTTGAAGTGAGTATTGCAGATGAAGCTGAAATTTTAAACAAATTTTCAAACTTAGAAACAGAAATCACTACAATGAATGGGTCTATTGCTGAATTAGAAGGAGAAAAATTAACTCTAACTGAAGAAGTAGAAAGACTTAACGCTTTATTAAGTAAAGCAAATGCAAAGGGAACTGAAATTTCTACAGACGGAGACCCTGCAGTAGTAGTAGAAAATAAAGTAGAAGATAATGATGCTAAATTCTGGAATGGAATGTTAGCTAAAATAAATTTAAAATAATAATTAAAAAAACAAAAAAATGGCAAATGTAGCATTAAAAGCGGGAGGTACTTTAGCATATAACGGTACTTACGCTTCTAAAATTCTTTTAGAACCAATGTTTCACTCAGATGATATTATGAGAAATTATACTATCTACCCTAATGTGAAATACAAACAAAATATAGTTATGGCTCCTTCATTAAGCAGTATTACTGCTGTAAATGACGGATGTACTGCAGTAAACGCAAATTGCGACCCTGCAGGATTCACGGTAACTCAAAAGCAGATTGAAGTATCAAATGTGGCTGTAAAACAAACTCAATGTTGGACAGAGTTTAAAGATTCAGTAATTGTAGAGTCTTACAAAAATGGAGTTAATATGCCTGACTTGACAGGAACTCAATTAGCAGAAGTAATCATAAACAGAGTAAGAAATGGTATTCAGTCTGATATGGTTAGAAATATGTGGGCAGGAGATACAGCAGCAGGAGTAATTGCTATTGACTGTACTTACGACTCAATGGGAGACGGACTATGGAAAAAATTATCAGCAGGAAATGCTATTAATGCAGGAACTCAGTTAAGAGAAGTAACAGGAACTCTAGGAGCGGCAGCAACTCAGTATATTACTGTAGGAGCTACTTTACCTGCAGCGGATGCTGTATTAGTATTAGAAGATGTATTTAACACAGCTTCTTCTGCATTACAACAAGTACCTGCTTCAGAGAAAAGAATCTTCTGTACTCCAAACATCTATAACGCTTGGTACAGTGCATTAACTCAAGTTGCTTCGGCAGGTGCAGTTGATTACGGACATTCAGAAGCTCAGTCAGGTAAAACAAGATTATACTTCAGAGGTATTGAGTTAGTTCCTATGTATGAGTGGGATACAGCTTTAACTACTTTAGCAGGAGGAACTTTCCCTGCATTATTTACTGCAGCAACTGCAGGTATTGACGCAACAGCAGGTTGTATATATGTTGCTAAAGAAAACTTACTTATTGGAACTGATGTTTCTTCTCCTGAGAACGAAATGAAAATGTTCTATGATGAAGTTTCTGATAATGTATATATCAGAGCAGGATTTACTATGGGCTTCCAATATGGTTGGGATTCTTTAGTTAATGGTTCTATGTTAGTAGACTAATTTAATTGTATATAGGGTGGGAGCAATCTCACCCTAAATACTTTTTAACTTTTAAAACAATAAATAATGGCAATAACAAATGGAATAAATATAGCTTGTGATGATTTACAAGCATCAGGTGGGATAAGAAATATTCTTATTAGAACTTGGGCAACAGGAGATGCAATTACTTATGTAAATAGTGCTACTTCTCACTCGATATCTAGCATTACTAATGGTGGTTCTGCTGCTACTTGGTTTAATTATGAGTTTAAGAATGAATTACCATCTCTAACTGTTACTGCAGCTAAAGAAAATGGTTCTACTTCTTATGAATGTGCTTTAAGTTTTATGATGCCTGAGATGGATGACTCTAAAGCAGCGGCTTTGCAATCACTTATGGATACTTGTATGATGGTAATTGCAGTTGGAAACAATGGTAAAAATTATGTATTAGGTGTAAGCCAAAAGTATAGTAATGAAAAAGCAACTCTTAGAAATCAAACTTATGCTAGTATGACAGGAGCAGAAGGTGCTTCAGGAGCTGCTTATAATGATGATAATGGTTGGACTGTAACTATGGGCTGTAAGCAATGGGAAGCTCCAAGATTATATACAGGAACTATAAATTTATTTACTGCAACAAGCACGTCTACTACATCTTAATTAATAATAATATAAAAAATAAAATAAAATGGCAATAGCAGATGGAATGGCAATAAATTGTTCAGACTTACAAGCAGTAGGAGGTACAAGATTTATAGCAATTAGAAAATGGATTGATACTGACACAGTTAGTTTTGATGATACTGAACACGATATAACATTTATAAAACAAGATTCAGCAACACCAGGAACACCTGAACCTGCAGAATGGGGAATATATGAAAGTAGAATAGAATCATCTTCTTTAACAATTTCAGCAACAAATGAGGGTAAAGAATTTACTACTTATGATTGTGCAGTTTCTTGGTTTATACCTGGACTTACTGCAGCACAATTTAAACAACTTCATTCATTTGAAGGTGGAGATTGCTTAATGGTAATGGTTATTGATAATAATGATTATAGTTCAGGTACTCAAGTACCTGCTACAGGTATGACTTATGCAAGTAATAAAGTTATTGGAGTTTCAAACACTTTACAAAATCAAGACAAGCCTTCAAGAACTCAACAGTATTGTACTTTAAGGTCTATTGAAGGTGGAACAGGTGCTGCTTTTTCTGATGAGATAGGAGTAACTGTAACTGTAGGTTGTATGATGTATGAAACGCCTAGAAACTATGCAGGTACTATAGCGATAGACGCTGACGGTTTAGGATTAACTACAGTATAATAACAATATATTTATAAGAGAGTGTTAGTTAATAACACTTTCTTATTAATATCTTTTTCATTATGTGCGACTGTAATAAAGAAAGAAGTGTAATTTTGACAAATATATATTTAACTATGGCAGAATATAAAGTAAATAGCAAGTTGGTTGGGGGAGTTAGACTTGTAGGTAAAAAAAGTGTAGATTTTAGAAAAGAATTAAGCCAAGCTGATTTAGCTTATGCTTATGAAGAATTGAATATAAAAGATTGTATAGACAAAATAGAGAAATCAAATGAAAAAAGCACTAGCAAAAAATCCAAAGAAAGCTCAAGTAAAGAGAAAAAATCAAAAGACTAACACTTTTGAATTTGGAGTATTTGACTTAACTGTACCTCCAAGTATTACTGAAGTAAAAGACCTTAAAACTCTTAATCACGATTGGGTTCCTTTTGGTGATGACAACCTATTTCCTCAGTATTTAGCAGAATTAAAACGTAAATCTTCTACGCATAGAAGTGTATTAGCTCAAAAAACTGTATTCACAAGTGGAGCTAAATTTGTTTGTGAAGATGAATCCTTAAGAGAATTTATTGAAGATGTTAATGCAGATAAAGAGTCTTTAAGAGATGTATTTAAAAAACTAGCTGACGACTACTATACTTTTGGTAACGCTTATATGGAGTGCGTTATTTATGATGGTGGTGTAAACTTGTATCATTTAGATGCTACAACAGTTAGAATGTCCAAGACAAAAAAAGAGGTTTATGTAAACCCTGATTGGTGTAAGTATTGGAATGAAGATAAAAAAATAAAAAGGATACCTATATATCCTAGAGTAGCACACAATAAGTTTGTAATTCATTTTAAAGATTACGAACCTACATTTAACTTTTATGGACTTCCTGACTATGTTGCTGCTTTAGAGCACATATGTGTGGATTATGAGATAGGTAAATGGAATCATACTAAATTCTTAAATGGATTTCAGCCATCTGCAATAGTTGAGATTAATGGAGATATGGGAGAGCAAGAAGCTCAAGCAATGGTTAGAGAAGCACAAAAGAAATTTGTTGGAGAAGGAAATAATGGTAAGATATTATTTATAGTTAAAAATGGAGATACGTCTCCTGCTAATGTTCAGATAATAAAAGACGACCAAGAAGGTAGTTGGATAGAATTACAACAAATAACTGACCAAAATATTATAACTGCAAACAGATGGCAACCATCACTTTCAGGTATTGTTAGTTCAGGTAAGATGAACAACACAGGAAGTGAAATTAGAATTGCTTATGACTTAGTAATGACTACAGTAATTAGAGATACTTCTGAGTTACTGTTAAATGGTATAAGAACTGTTCTATACAATGAGTTAGGCTACGACCCTAAAGACTTAAAAATACATTATGAACCACCAATCTCTTATGCTAATGATGTAGACATTAGAGAGGTTCTTACTATAAATGAGCAAAGAGCATTGATAGACGAGGACTTACCTTTACTAGAAGATGGAGATATGTTTGTTGCAGATAGAGAGGTAATAGTTGTTGAGAAAGATGAAGATGGAGATGGAGAAGTAGATGAATCTAAAGAAATAACAGTAGAACAATAGTATATGGCTAACACTAAACAATATAAAACATTAGTATCTGCAGGAGAGGTTATTGACAAAACTTTTACTAATAAAAATACAGACCCTATTTTAGTTTCTGAAAACACTATTGTTTTAGCAGAACTTGCTCACATAAGACCTTTGCTTGGAGAAAAATTTTACGGAGAATTAAAGCTTCAGCACGACAATGGAACTTTAACTACTCAAAATCAAGAGTTTATGCAATATTATTTAGAAGATTGCTTGTCTTGGTTTGTTAGATTTGAAGTTGTCAATGATATTATGAGTAATATATCTTCTAGTGGAGTAGTTCATAATACAGATGAGTTTTCAAGAATTATAAGTCAAGATACTTATAATACTTTTAAGCAAGATACATACAGAAAGGCAGAGATTTTTTCAAGAGATATGATGGATTTTTTAAATTCTACAGACCAGAAAGGTTTATATCCTACTTTTGAAAACAATAAACCAAAAAGTATGAGTGATACTTATAAAAATCACGGTATGATATTTTATGATAGTATATATGGATATAATGGTGTAGATGGTTGTTTTAGTTGTGGAAATCCATATGTAAGAGGAGAATCAAATTGTAATTGTAATTGTTAAAATAATATAAATGGCTGCAAACGAACATAAAAATTTACAAGATGCTAACAGGCATAATCCTTTAGGGTACGAAAGTGCTAATAATGAAACAGTATTATCTAAAGGTGCAGGTTCAAGTGCTGACGCTAGAGATGGTGTGCTTCAGTGGGCTTCTCGTTCTACAATGGGTGTAACTAATTATAAAATGCAGGGATACACAACAGGAACTGCTAACTTTCAACACGGAGAAGATGTAGCTGACAATAAATCTCCATTTTTAATAGATGTTGACTATGGTAGCACTACTGTAGCAGGAGGGTCTTTATCTCCTTCAGCTTTTTTTAGAATGGGTCAAGGTTATGTTGCTCCTGAAAATGCTAACGTATCATCTATTGATGGTTGGCTTACAAGTAATACTGCTAATGTAGTAGTTATTGCTATATGTAAGGTTACTCCTAGCCCTTCTTCCACAGCAAATGTTGTTCCTACTATAATAGATGAGTTTGAGGTAACAGGAGGAGCTAGTAATAGTTTGCTTGTAAGTATAAACCAAACAGAAATATCAACACCATTGATAAGACAGGGAGATATTATATTTCCAATGATTAAAGATTCGTCAGGCTCAAGTATATATATGAATTTAACTATACAGACGATGACGTTTACACCACAAATAAGCTAATGAAAAATACAATAAAAGATACAATGAAAGACACAACAGAAGTTTTACTTGCAAATGGAGGGGTATTAGGTTTAAGTTTAAGCCAATGTAATGATATTTTATTGTTAATGTCAACATCTTTAGCTATAATTTTTACTTGCTATAAGTTTTATAAACTTTCTTTAAAAAAGTAAAATGGCTAAGATAAAAGCAAGTGGATATAATAAAAAAGTTAATAAAAAAAGGAAAGGAATACATTCTAAAAATGCTTCTAAGACACAAAATGGATATAAAAAGAAATATAGAGGACAAGGCAGGTAAGGCTAACTTATTGTTAATCAGAGATTGTTTTTCAGATAAGTCTGTTATGGGTAAGCTTTATTGTAATGGAGAATTTATTTCGCATACTTTAGAATTAGCTTGGAGAAATAACCAAAAAAGCATATCTTGTATCCCTAGAGGAGAGTACAAATGTAGGGTTAGATTAGCAAGAGAAAGTGCTACAAGAGATTACATTCACTTGTTAGTTGAGAATGTAAAAGATAGGTCATACATCCTTTTTCATCGTGGGAATTATCCTTCTGATAGTAAAGGGTGTATTTTAACAGGAACACACAGAGGTATAGATGCTGATAAAATTTTAGAAAGCAAAATAGCTCATACTTATTTGATGAACTATTTATTAGAAAATCAATTAAGTGAAAACATAAGTTTAACAATTAAAAATAGATAAAAGATGAGGACAAATATTGCAGATAACACACTATTCCTTGAAATGCTAGGAAAAGGTAATGGAACAGAAGTTTTTACAACTGCCGCGCAAACAAGTAAAGATTGGTATTGTGTATTTTTTCCGATTGATTCGGTAATTACAACTATAGCAGGAAATGCTACAAATATTACAGCTTTAAACGGACAAAGTATAAGTGCAGGAAGTACATTATTTCTTAATATCACAGCTATAACTTTGGCAAGTGGTATTGGAATTGGTTATCCTAACCATTAATATATAAGAATGAGATTAACACTAGGAATATCATTACCTTCAAGCAATAAAGGAAATTTAACCCCTGTACAAAAGCAAACTAATGACTTTAAAGCAAGAGTTATTGCTGATGGTGGGGTATTTGAGGCTAAGGCTTGTTTAGAAGC
>TARA_B110000008_G_scaffold230980_1_pt1 | contig 33397 bp, 29 predicted proteins | sample TARA_B110000008 | Tara Oceans TARA_B110000008 (sample SAMEA4396496) | marine metagenome | biome: Westerlies Biome; feature: [DCM] deep chlorophyll maximum layer (ENVO:01000326); material: water (ENVO:00002006), including particulate matter (ENVO:01000060) such as... | depth 40 m
GTGAACCATGATGCCGCTGTTTAGATTCACATAGCTGGGTGCGTCTGGCATCATCTTCCCGGCAAATTTATACTCCATGCGTAGAAGGTAGTGGGAGTATGAAAGATTAGTGTAAAGGTGGCCAAATTGACGGTCAAATTTAGGGTATTTGTCGTATTCACATTTGAGAATTCCGTCTTCGACGCGGAAAGTATTGAAGGCGTTTTCTCCGAGCGGATGTTTGGCGATCTTTGGGGTCCAGCCGCTGAGATCTTTACCATTGAAGAGCGTGACCCAATCCGAGGCTTGGAGAGGGAGGAGAAGTGCGGCTGTGAGGAGGAGAGAGCGGGCCATGAAGCTAAACATGTCATTTTGGTATGATTTGAAAAGCGATCATTCACCTGTCATATTTTGATGGAAGCTGATTGGTCTCGCTTTTGCTGTATCATCAGAGGAGTCATCAGGATCTGTTTTGCGATCGGGTCTTTCGACCACTGGCACTTGCGGAGAAGTGCTTTCATGAATCTCCATGAGGGTTAGCGATTAAAGACTTCCGTAGGATAGGCTCGGGACGTTTGCGCGCAGGCTTGATTTTTGTTAGCCTCCTCACATGAGCACGTTATCGGTGGAATTGACCCACTTGTTTATTTCTCCCGGCCACAATTATTATGGCCGCCACGGGAAAGGTTCTGAGAATCATGAGATCTTAGACCGGGAAAAAATCGAGTGTGTGGCGGGGCGTGGTCTCTTAGATGATCGGTTTTTCGATTATAAAGAAGACTACAAAGGGCAGATTACTCTTTTTGACTATGCCACCTACGAACGGGTGATGAGCAAATTTGCTCTCCCCGATTTGCAACCGAGCGCTTTTCGGCGGAATGTCGTCCTAAAGGGAGCTGACTTGAATAGATTAATTGGAAAAGATTTCAGCCTAGGTGTGATTGAATTATCTGGCAGTGAAGAGGCGAAGCCTTGCTACTGGATGGACGAGGCTTGCGCGCCTGGGGTGGAGAAGTTCTTGCGCGGGTTCGGCGGATTGCGATGCCGGATCAAAACCAGCGGCTGTTTGACCAAGGGAATCCAGCCTCTCAGAATCCTTTAAGAGATGGCCTCGGAAAAAATGCGCTACGGAATGTTGGGTGATGACAATGCATCCATGGAAGAGAAGCTTGCCAAGTATTCCGGCAAGGTAGGGTGGGATTACTTAAAGGAGCACTTTAAGAATGGGGTCCTGTTTTTTGTGGATGAGGAGCTAACCCTTGAGGAAGTAGGTGCGGCTATTTCGGCAGACGAGACCGCGAAGGTAACTACTTGGTTGAAATTGGCTGATCTTGTTAAGATCGAAAAGCTTCACGCCATGCAATGGGAGAACAAAGAGCAGCAATTCGAGGCTTTGGTGGTTTCGCCTTTTGTTCTTTGTCGACCAATTTCCTGATATGCTTACCTTGTCACAACTCTCCCAACATCTTGTCGATCATGGTCAGCCGTCATATCGGGCGATCCAGATTCTCGATTGGATTTATAAAAAACGTGCGAAGTCATGGGATGAAATGACGAACCTTCCGGAATCACTCCGGGTAGACTTAGCGGAACATTATCCCCTCCGTCCGCTTGAGCACACGTTGACGAAAGGTTCAGAGGACACCACGAGGAAATTTCTCATGGAGTTGGCGGACGGCAGGTATGTTGAGACCGTTTTGATTCCGGCCTCGCCAGCGCTTTATGGAGAGGGATCGGACCGACACACACTTTGTGTTTCCTCGCAGGTTGGTTGTGCTTACGGATGCAAGTTCTGCGCCTCCGGACTCGATGGTTTTACACGCAATCTTTCTGCTGCAGAGATTGTTTCTCAAATAATTTTGGCCGAAGAACTGTCGGGTGAGAAAGTAAATAATCTAGTTTTCATGGGAATGGGCGAGCCTCTTGCGAATTTTAAAAATCTTTGTCTGGCCCTTGAGATGATCACTTCGGATTGGGGGCTTAATATTGGAGCTCGTCGTATCACGGTTTCAACTTCTGGTTTGGTGCCGCAGATCAAGAAATTGGCTGAATTGCCTCAGCAGATCCGGCTCGCAATTTCTCTCCATGGCCCTGATGATGAGACGCGCGAAAAAATCATGCCGGTGAATCGAAAATTCCCGGTCAGTGAGCTTTTTGAAGCCCTTCGAGTTTGGAATCTTCAGAAAAACCAAAAGATCACCCTCGAATACATCCTTATCGATGGGGTTAATGCTCGTCCGGAGCATGCTGCAATTCTAGCGAAGCGTGCGGCTTCGATCAAAGCGAAGGTTAATCTAATTCCCTATAATACGGTCGAGGGTCTGGAGTGGGTGAGACCATCAGATGCCGCTTGCCGCAAATTCCAGAAAATTCTCTCTCAGGGTGGAGTTTCGGCAACTTTGCGCCTCGAAAAAGGCCATGATATCGATGCCGCGTGTGGACAACTCCGCTTGAAGAAGGAGAAAGGGGCCCTTTGATTCCTTCCTCTAAGGCAGGCAATCCGAGGAGTTTTTCCTTTGCTCGTGGCACAGTAACCGCTTCACTAACCTCACCGTTTAGATGAAAAACCTTTTGATTCCTCTGCTAACAGCACTTTTGACTTTTGTCGCAGTAGGACAGGTAAGTATTTCTCTTAAAGTTGATCGGAGGCAATACCTTAAGTATGAGCCTGTTACAGCTATTGTGACCATCACGAATAGAAGCGGACGAGAGCTTGATTTCACAAGTAAACTCGAGGGTACGATTGCTCATAGCTGGCTCGATTTTAGTATGCGCGACTCAGGTGGTCGAGCCATGCAGAAGCGCCACAATAAAGTTTTTCAGAGAGCGGTGATTCCCGCTGGCCGTAGCATGTCTCGCCGGGTGAATCTGAGCGGTATGTTTGGAGTGGCTAAGGTTGGTAACTTCGCGGTGACTGCTCATGTCCGACGTCCTGGGGTGGAAGAGGTTAGCTATACCTCAAATTCCGGCCACTTTACGGTGGGCGGTGGAAGCACCCTCCACAGCGTCCCTTTTGGGGTCCCCGATAGCCCTTATCCAAAGCGGAAGTATAACATTGTGACATTTAACGATGGTAATAAAACGGCTATTTACAGTCAGGTGATGGATACGAATACGGGTCTCTCGCTGTCGACCTACCGCCTCAGCGAATATCTTGGATTCGTGAAGCCGCTGATGGCATTGGATCGACAAAACCAGCTTCATGTTCTTTATTTGGCAGGTCCCGAGGTTTTCGTTCACGCAACGGTTGATCAAGATGGTAAACACACCTCAACTGAGTATTTTAAGAGGGTTGCAGGGCGCAAACCACGTTTTGTGGAGTTCACTGACGGCCAAGTTGTTGTTGCTGGGGCGATAAAATATGATCCCGAGGAAGAAGCCAAAGTGGCTGCAAAAGCTCGCGGAGCGTCCGAGCGTCCTGAATAGTATGAGAAAACCTGAAAAAAAGGTTGTTAAAATTGTTCACATTTTTTAAAAATTAACTTAGTCAAAGCTTTTACTTCATGAGATTATTCTTTTCTTCACTGATTTTAATTTCAATTTTTACGCTTCAGGTGTCAGCTGGAGCCTTTGATACGGTAGTGATTGATGCTGGTCATGGTGGGCGTGACAATGGCGGGAGCTACGGGAAAGTTTACGAAAAATGGCTCGCTCTTGACACTGCGATCCGTGTTGAGAAAAAGCTTAAGGCGCTAGGCTTCCGAACGGTAATGACTCGCCGCAGTGATAATTTTATCACCCTCCCTGGGAGGGCCAAAATTGGGAATCGTTTTCCAAATTCGATCTTCGTGAGTATTCACTACAATTTTACTTGGAAACGAGATGTATCGGGACTTGAAACTTTTTACTGTTCGTCGCGCTCCAAGCCGCTCGCAGAAGCCGTTCAGAGAGGGATGCTTGGCGAGGTCAAGTCAGTAAATCGTGGAGCCAAGTACGCTCGATACTACGTGGTCCGTCATGCCCAAAATCCGGCCATTCTAGTAGAGGGTGGATTTGTCTCAAACTCGAAAGAGCGCGGGCGCACCAAAGAAGGCAGTTATCGAGAAGCCATTGCGAATGGGATTGTGAAAGGAATTTCAGATTACCAGAGCCTCCGACGCGGAGGGAAAGCTCACTAAGACGTCTAACTAAACGATGTCGGTTGACTGGAACGAGCGATATACGACCGGCGATACTCCATGGGAGAAAGGGGAGCACCATCCGGGGCTTCCTTTTTTATTGGCCACTCATCTGGGGGTGGTTGAGAAAGCAACGAGGATCTTAGTGCCAGGTTGTGGATTTGGATATGATGCCGACTTGATCAGAGAATTCACATCTAGCGAGATTTTTGGTTTGGATATTGCGAAGGAAGCAATTCGGAAAGCGATAGAAAGATCTCTTCGAGATGAAACGACTTGGTGCGTTGGTGATCTCTTTGATTGGAAAGGAAAGTATGATTTGGTTTTTGAGCACACTTGTTTTTGCGCAATTCCGGTTGAGCGGCGTCAGGATTATGTTTCGGCAATGGCGTCTTTGCTTCCATTAGGAGGGCATCTTCTTGGGATCTTTTTCCTTAATCCGGATCATGAAGGCGAAGAAGGTCCACCTTTTGGGGTAACTATGGAAGAACTTCATGATCTTTTTGGCGCCGAGTTTGAATTGGCTTGGTTTGAGCCTCCGGCCATGACTTTTAGTTCCCGTGAGGGCGAGGGGAGAGAGCTCTGTATGTTATGGCAAAAAAAGGCCACGGATTTTGTTGCCCATGACTAGTCAAAAACATGACTGCCAAGGGGATGGTATAGTTCTGAGTTTTACGCCCTGCGAAGAGTGTGCGATAGGGCACAAATGGTAGATCGATTTTTTTAGCCAATCTCGGGTGGAGGGTGAACCAACTTCAGGAGTAAGCATTGGTGGCTTTCTTTTCTGAATAAGAAGAAATTTTCAGGGTCGCCGCCAAAAACACGCCACTAAAGACTGCTTGTGCGATCATCGCATTTCGAAAGAAGAGCCAAGTGGGAGCATATCCAGGAAGCCCTGTCCAGAGAGCCTGTCCCAGTGTTGTAAGAGACTTTGTTGTGTAGAGTGGATCCAAGGCCCAGCTCAGGGCGTTGGTGATCAGATAAAAAATAACAGCTCCTAAAAGTGAACCGGTAAAGGTTTTCAGTGGAGAGCTGTTCTTGAAAAAATTAGCGAGTCCTACCATCGCGGAAAACCCGATTATGGGGACCAAGATTTCCAATCCCACAGGATGGCCCTGAATCATGCTGGTGATTGGATAACTGAGAAGCCAAGTTGCGCTGGCGAGGATAATTCCACGTAATCCAAAAAGCGCCATTCCACAAAAGAAGAGGGAGCCGAAGGGTTGAAGGTTCCCAAAAGATTCTGGATTCAGGGCGCCGATGATACGGGCTAAGATCAGAACTAAGGCAAAGACGATGACAGGAAGTGCTCGCTTCATAGGAGGGATGTTAAAGAGTATCGGCCGAGAAGGAAATTCTAGATTTTGTATTCTTTTTGGCGGCAGAGGTAATTTATCATTCTACCGATGAAATGGTTTAGAGTAATATCCTTACTGCTGATAATGCTGGGTGTTCTGAGTGCCGACTTACGCCCCAATATTGTTGTGTTTCTCTCCGACGATCAGGGTTGGGGTGATTTAAGTCATTCGGGTAACAAGGATCTCAAAACTTCGAATATTGATTCGTTGGCTCGTGATGGTGTGAGTTTCGATCGCTTTTTTGTATGTCCGGTCTGTTCTCCAACTCGTGCGGAATTCCTAACCGGGCGATACCATCCCCGTTCGAATGTTTATTCAACTTCCGCAGGTGGAGAGCGAATGGACCTCGATGAGATGACGATCGCTGATCTTTTTAAAAAGTCAGGCTATGCGACGGGAGCTTTTGGGAAATGGCATAATGGAATGCAATTCCCATACCATCCTAACGGCAGAGGTTTCGATGAGTTTTACGGCTTCTGTAGCGGCCATTGGGGAAATTATTTTTCACCAATGCTTGAGCGAAACGGCGAAATTATAGAAGGAAAGGGATTTTGTATTGATGATTTCACGACCCAGGCGATGGACTTCATGGAGAGGTCCAAGGCTAAGAGTCAGCCGTTTTTCGCCTATATCCCCTACAATACACCACACTCACCGATGCAAGTCCCTGATGAATACTGGGAAAAATTTGCTCACAAAAATCTTAAGATGAAAGCTGGAGACCGACATCTTCGGAGTGCTTTAGCAATGTGCGAAAATCTGGATTATAATGTTGGCCGGGTCCTCGCGAAGTTGGACCAGCTTAAGGTGGCTGAGAATACGATCATTGTCTGGTTTCATGATAATGGTCCAAATGGAAAACGCTGGAATGGTGGGATGAAGGGACGGAAGGGATCAGTTGAAGAAGGTGGTTGTCGCAGTCCTTTATTCATTAAATGGCCAGGTGGGATAAAGAAGGGACGGCAGATTGAGAAGATCGTATCAGTACGCGATTTACTGCCAACCCTCTGTGAGTTGGCGGAAATCAAAGCCTTGCCGCCAAGTCCTCTAGATGGGAAGAGTTTAGTGGCACTGATAAAAAACTCCGATGCTGAATGGGGAGATCGAATCTTTGTAAATCAGTGGAAAAATAAGTTTGGAGTTCGATCTCAGAATTATCGGCTGGGTGAGAAAGGAGAGCTTTTTGATATGGCCTTAGATCCAGAGCAGCTTAAGCCAATCCAAAATGAAAAAGTTTCCCGCGAGTTAAGGGAAGCTCTAGCCAAGTATAAGATGGAGGTGCTCCCTGAATATGGAGGGGGAAAAGATGAGCGGGATTTTGTGATTGCTCATCCGGGTTCAAAGCTGACTCAGCTACCGGCTCGGGATGCCGTGGCCACGGGTGGTTTGAAGCGCTCAAATCGGTTTCCAAACGATTCCTATTTTGAGAGTTGGAACTCAATCGATGATCGGATCACTTGGAAGGCGGAAGCAGGGGAGTCCGGTTTCTTTGAGGTGGAGATCTTTTATGCCGCCAAGAGTGGAGGAGCAAAGTATCGGCTCTCGTTTAAAGGGGGCGAGCTAGACTTTGTTATTCCGAATGCCCATGATGTTCCAAAATTGGGGGCTGGAAAAGACCGTTCTCCCCGAAATGAATCTTACACAAAAGATTGGGCGCGTTTGAAGGTGGGTCGGATAGAGCTTACCAAAGGCGAAGGTGAGCTTGTCTTAGAGGCACTCAAGATCCCGGGTAATGAAGCGATGGAATTCCGTCTTCTAACCTTGAGGAGGATCGAATGAGAGATTTGGCTAACGTGCTTGTAGGATTTTATCGGTCTCGAGTCCCGTAAGGGCTTTGAGGCCTTTAATCATTCGGGCAAGGATGAACCCTCCAATTACGAGTAAGGGAACACCGATGACCAGAAAGCCCCAACCGGTGATGCGCCCAACGTCTTTATTGTAAAGTTCTTTCCAGTTTTCAGCCGTAGGGTCGAGATCATTAAGAAAGTAAAATGCGAGTCCAAGGTTCATAGCGGCTGAGAGGCAAAAGGAGCCAAAAAAGAGGATCGTGGAGGACCAGAGAAGTTTTTCTAGTTCGGTCTTCTTACCGTTTTCGTTAACCTTCTGGTTAATCCGTCCGTGGTCGAAGATTGCGTCATTATAGACGAAGGCGTTAAAAAGCGGCGTGGCTGACCGATGTGTGATTAGGAAAAGGGAGCCAAGGATCAGAGGTTGAACAGCTTCTTTAATTCCGAAGAGAAGTGGGGCATTTTTACGGGTCCCGGGATCATTATCGGAAAAGAGATAGATCGTAATGAGTCCGGTGAGAAGGACGTTAAAAACACCGACTGCTGAAAAAGTGTTGAGTTTTTTGTGCTGAATAAAGTGCCATACCCCATAAGCAAGCGGGATGGCAATGGCGAGTCCCATCGCGACATAAGGGCCAAGATGCCAGGCTTTTTCCCCATCTTTACTGCAATGACTAAGGATGAGCACAGGGAGAATGACGTTGACGATGATATCGGTCAGTGGATTGTCCTTCTTTTTTGAGGTGGGCGAGTCTGCTTCTTGGGAGTCGTTCATTGCGGGGGGAGTGGTGAGATGAATTGAAAAGGGCCCGCTCGCTAGCGGGCCCTCTGGAAATTGAATTTTGAGGGGTCTAAGCAGAGTAGATGCTATTGCCGGATGAGCGGAGTTCGTCGCAAGCTTGTTTCATACGATCACAAAGGGATTGTTCGGCTTTCTTGAGGTAGCTGCGTGGATCATAGCATTTCTTATTTCCAACTTCGCCGTCGATCTTGAGCATGCCTTCGATATTTTCACACATGTGGGTAACGATAGGGCGTGAGAAGGCATACTGGGTGTCGGTGTCGATATTCATTTTGATCACACCATAGTCGAGGGTTTCCTGGAGGTCCTGAGGAGAGGTTCCGGAACCTCCATGGAAGACGAGGTCCATCTCGGCCTCTTCACCATACTTGTCCATGACGACCTTTTGTCCGTCACGGAGAATAGTAGGCTTGAGCTTAACCGCCCCGGGTTTGTATGCGCCATGAACATTACCAAAAGTAGCAGCAAACATGAAGCGGCCGATCGGGCTGAGAGTTTCATAAACCTGCATCATATCCTCAGGCGTCGTATAAAGTTTCTCGGCGGGAAGGCCTGAGGTGTCGTGACCATCTTCTTCGCCACCAACGCAGCCTGCTTCGATCTCAAGGATGATATCAAGCTCGACGCACTCCTTGAGGAGTTCGGCGGAAATCTTCATGTTCTCGTCGAGATCTACGACCGATCCATCGAACATGTGGGATTGGAAGAGTGGACCCTTACCTTCAGCAATCCGCTTGCGAGAGGCGTCAAGGAGAGGGCGAAGGAAGGAGTCGACCTTTTCGGGGTGGCAATGGTCCGTGTGGAGGGCAATGAGCACATCGTATTTTTCAGCGAGAGTGTGGACGGCTTCGGCAAGGACGATTGCTCCAAAAGCGGCGTCTCCAACGGCGGTGCCGGCTGCGAATTGGCCACCTCCGGTCGAAACTTGAATGATCCCATCAGACTTGGCCTCGGCAAAGGCTTTGAGAGCTCCGTTGGCAGTTGTGAGAGAGGTGATGTTGATGGCAGGATAGGCATATCCACCCTTTTGGGCGGCATCGAGCATCTGGGCGTACTGTTCTGGGGTCGCGACTGGCATGACTGCGAGGGAGTTACCCTAGATCGGTGAAACTGGCAAGGATGGTCTTGTGCCACCCCCTAAACCCTAAGCTGGTGCTTTCAAGAGGGTCTCACTAGGCTTTTGGCATGAGCATCGTTGGAGTAATTTTTCTTTTGGTTCTCGGATATCTCTGTTCTTCTGATCGAAAGGCAATTTCTTGGCGGACGGTGGGCGGGGCATTTTTGATTCAGGTGATTTTAGCGGTGTTTGTCTTACGAATACCTTTGGGTGTTAAGGCTCTGGAATGGCTAACGATGCGGGTGAGTGACCTGATTGGAGCGGGTGAGAAAGGGATCTCTTTTTTGTTTGGACCGCTATCCGATGGTAGCGGGGGAGTTGGTTGGATCTTTGCGTTTAAGGTTTTGCCGGTGATTATCTTTTTCTCCTCTCTAATTGCTGTTCTCTATCACCTGAGGATTATGCAGCTGGTGATTCTTTTGGTGGGTGGAGGCTTGCGAAAGGTGCTGGGAACGAGTCGGGCAGAATCGTTTTCGGCTGCGGCAAATATTTTTGTGGGGCAAACTGAGGCTCCCTTGGTGATTCGGCCTTATCTTCCGAAAATGACGAGTTCGGAACTATTTGCGGTGATGGTGGGTGGTCTGGCAAGTATTGCGGGTTCGGTTTTGGCTGGTTATGCTGGATTGGGAGCAAGGATGGATCATTTGATCGCAGCCTGCTTTATGGCAGCGCCTGGAGGCTTGCTTTTTGCGAAGCTCATTATGCCGGAGACGGAGGAGGTGGATGACAGCAGAATCGAATTGGCGGAAGGCGAGGATCAGCCGGTAAATGTTATCGACGCAGCGGCTCTGGGAGCTTCGAGTGGATTGAAGCTCGCTCTCAACGTGGGGGCAATGCTTCTCGCGTTCGTGGGGTTAATTGCGCTGGCGAATCTCTTTTTTGGAGAAGTAGGTGGTTGGTTTGGCGATCCCCAATTCAGTTTTGAAAAATTACTCGGATGGTTTTTTGCGCCAGTCGCTTATTTGCTCGGAGTGAATGGTAGTGAAATCCAGCAGGCTGGAAGTCTCATCGGCCAGAAGCTGGTGATGAATGAGTTTATGGCCTTCAAGAGTTTTTCGGAAATAAAGGAAGGATTGAGTGTAAAAACTCAAGGTATTGTGACCTTTGCCTTATGTGGGTTCGCTAATCTTTCCTCGATCGCTATCTTACTGGGTGGGTTGGGGGTAATGGCTCCCGGGCGAAGAAAGGAAATTGCCCAGCTTGGTTTGAAAGCAGTTTTCGCCGCTACCCTCGCCAATTTGATGAGCGCAGCCTTAGCCGGACTTCTTTTATAGCTTCAAAGTCCATTGGACTTTTGATCTTTCGTGCTGTCAGACCGAAATTTTTAAGGCATCTTACCTGCACATGAGCCGCACACTCACAATCATTCTAGGGGTTATTTTTTCAGTTCAAGCGATTGGTGAGGTTGTCATCAACGAAATCGCTGCGACTCACGTGCCCCGCAATTTGCGATGGGATCAAAATGATCAAGCCTATTCAGGATCGGGTCCAGCATGGTGGTCCGCATCTTTCGATGACTCAAGATGGCTTTCGGGTAATTTACCAATGGGATATTCGCTTGGTCGTATTGCTACCGATCTAGGGTCGGAGTTGAGAAGTATTTCACCCTCATTCTACGTCCGGAAGAATTTTGAAGTATCGACTTCTGAGGCGGCATCGTCGGCCCCCATGATTCTTGAAATTAATTACAACGATGGTTTCATTGCGTGGATCAATGGGGTGGAGGTAGCTCGAGGGAATATGGGGGCGGCGAAAGCTCATATTTACCATGACCAGTTATCCCATCGGGGGAGTACGTTGGGGACGAACAGTGAATCGATTACTTTGCCGATCGCTTCGGAATTATTGATCCGAGGGAAAAACATCATTGCGATACAGGTTAACAATTTAACACTGACTGGGAACATGCGTCTTGAAATGTCGCTCCGGATCGATGAACCCTCTGGGGCTGATCCTCAGCTTTTTTCTTCGGGTAGTGCTGTGACTTATCTTCCTGGGTTGCGTGAACCTAGTTCAGGCTTGGTTGACCCTGTCACTTCCCCGGATGATCCTTCGGATTGGATCGAGCTTTATAATAATGGGGAAGAGGCAGTGAACCTCGGGGGGTGGAGTCTAAGTGATGATTTGATGGAGCCACTTAAGTGGAGTTTTCCGGTAGGGACGACAATCTCAGCGGGAGAGTATTTGGTTGTTTTGGCGGATAATCCGGATAATCCGGTCGAGGGGGGTGATTTTTTGCACACGAATTTCAAGTTGGCCTCAGGAGGCGAGTATGTGGGCCTTTATGACAGTGGCGGAAATCCGGTTTCTGAGATTTCACCCAAGTATCCAAGACAGTTCCCAAATTATAGTTTTGGTCTCACTGCGGATGGGAAATGGCGATATTTTCAGACGCCTAGCCCAGAACAGTCAAATTTGGGAAATGAGTTCGTTGGGAAAGCTGATGCTCCTGATTTTAGTCAAAAGGGTGGCTTCTATGACGACGCACTTGTGGTGACGCTTAGCTCAATGACTCCAGAGGTGACAATCCGCTACACCACTGATGGGAGTGAGCCGACGCTTGAGAATGGGAGTGACTACACCCTGCCGCTTTCGCTCAATTCGATCAATTCACGACGTGGACACGTCATTCGAGCTCGTTCGTTTCGCGATGGTTTTATCGCTTCAAATATCAAAACCAATACCTTCTTGATTAATCAAGATCCGCGGGTCCGGACTGGTCCAGCTTTAGTTTATGCAGGTGACCCTGAGCGTGCTCTTTATGATCCATTCGGAGTGTTGGCGATTAATGGTGGATCTTTTCCTGGTAATAAATGGCGGCCCTCCCGTAAGTCCGATTATAATAATGTCATTAATCGCGGGCGTGCTTACGAGCGTCCGATTCATGCTGAATATTATTTTAAGGATGGGACTGCAGGCTTCCGTTCGGACGTGGGATTGAGAGTTGCTGCCAGTTCGTATTCTCGCCCAAGAATGCAGTTGACCCAGACAACAGCTTCCCCCTGGCCTGATTCAGCGGTTCAGAAGCCTTCGTTTAACCTATACTTCCGCGACGACTATGGGAACCCGTCGGTAAGTCTTCCTTTAAACGGTCCAGCGCGAACCTTTAGCGGATATGAAAGATTTCGGATTCGGGCAGGGAAAAATGATATTCGTAATCCCTTCATCATTGATGAGTTATTTCGTCGTCTCAGCTCTGATATGGGAAATGGTGCTAGTCTTGGCGTTATCAATAGCCTTTACGTGAATGGCAGTCTTAAAGGATATTACAATATGGTAGAGCGTCTCCGTGAACCATTTTTCCGGTCATTGCATAGTAATAATGACGGCGCCCAATGGGACGTTCTTCAGTATGAGGGAAATGATAATATTGCGGAAGGCGATAAGACCGCTTGGGACGATATGATTAGTCGTTTGAATGCGGCGATAAATACCCAGAACTGGCAAAAGGTGCTTGAGGTGGCGGACGTCGGAAATATGGCAAATTATTACCTCCTTAATATTTACGGAGCAACATGGGATTGGCCCCATAATAACTGGGTCGCTGCTAAAGAGCGATCATCTGAGGGTCGGTATCGGCTTTATGTTTGGGATGCCGAAGGCGCTATGAATAATGCCGGGAATCGCCCGGTTTCTCAGGAGATGATTCGTAATTATATCGCGGGCACTTCCACAGGTCAGAATGGTCAGACTGGGACGCGAGGAGAACTGCGTGATCTATGGCGGGGTCTCAATCGATGGGAGGAATTTCGATTATTGTTTGCTGACCAGATTCAGAAGCACCTTTTTAATGGTGGGATTTTGGATGATAGGGATCAGTCGAATTCACATATCCGAAAACGCTTTGACGGGCTGAAAAGTGAATTTGAGGACCTACTCCGCTTAATCGAAAATCAGGCTGTTAATACGGGAAAGGTTCTCCGATGGACCAATCCTGCAAGCGGCCGGCGTCGCTACCTTCTTGGTCCAGTGCGTCAAGATTTCCGCGATAATAATCTATGGCCTGAAATCTCGCCACCTGCCTTTAGTCAGTTTGGGGGGACGGTATCCGAAGGGTATCCGCTACTTATTACTAATGAAAATACCATGTTCTACTATACCACTGATGGATCTGATCCGAGGATGCCAGGTGGTGCTCCAAATCCCAATGCCATCTCGCAGACTGGAGGGTTGCAGGAAGAAGTGTTGATTGAGGAGGGATCGATTTGGAAATACAATGCGACAGAGGGAGATTTGGGAACAGAATGGCGCTTATTAAGCTACGATGATAGTGAATGGCAAAGTGGTTCGGCTCCTCTTGGGTATGGCAAGATTGCAAGCGGTGGTGTGACAGTTGCAATTGAAACTGAAGTGAATCGTGCGCCCCCACGGCAGTCGACTAGCTATTTCCGTAAAGCTTTTGAAATTGATGATCCTTCGGCATACCTGTCTCTTTCGGCGAACCTTTTAGTAGACGGGGGAATCGTGATTTTTGTGAATGGTATGGAGGCCTTTCGTGGATCTAATTTGCCCACTCAAACGGATTATTCGACTGTCCCGACGTCTGATACAGATGATGGAAATGAGGCTGATTATCGAGCCTATCCGATTGACCCGAATCTTCTAGTTAGCGGTTCAAATATAATCGTAATTGAACTCCACAATTCCCCAGGGAATAGTGACATGGTCCTAGACATCGGGTTGAGCGGTGAGCGCGCTGCCAATGGGAATGTACCGATCTTCGTGAATGAGCCAGTTACGGTGAAGGCTCGCAGTTTTGAAAATGGTGAATGGAGTGCGGTTACTTCATCTAGCTTTACCGTCGATTCGGTGCCAGCGACCTCCCAGAATTTAGCAATTGCTGAGATCCTCTACAATCCAGTCGGAGCCAATCAGGCCGAGATTGATGCTGGTTTTGATGATGGCGATTTCTTTGAGTTCATTCGCTTGGAGAATTTCTCACGGGAAACTATCGATCTGAGCTCAGTTCGCCTCACTGATGGTATTATTTTTGATTTTTCCGAGTCCTTTATTCGTGTTCTTGGTCCGGGAGAGAAGCTTCTCTTAGTTAAGAGCATCGATGCCTTTCGCGTTCGTTTCGGAACCGATTTTGACGAGTTGATTGCCGGTGAATATTCAGGACAGCTTTCGAATGGGGGAGAACAGCTTAGGATGATTGGGCAGGAAGACTCTCTCATTCATGAGTTTTCCTATGACAATTCTTCGCCGTGGCCGGATCTAGCTGATCTCGATGGACATTCTATTCAAGTCATTGATCGACGGGGAGATCATGGTGATCCAGCTAACTGGAAGATGTCGGGTTCTCAAGGTGGCTCTCCCGGTGGGCGGCTGGGTTTTTCTTCATGGCAGGCCGCCGTCTTTTCGGGCGCAGATTTGCTAAATCCTGCAATTTCTAGTGAGGATTCCGATCCTGACGGTGATGGTTGGAGTAATTTCTTTGAGTTTTCCTTAGGTTCACTTCCTCGTGATTCAGCCAGCTCGCCTGGGAAGCTAGCCAGTGAAATCAGGGAGATCGATGGTGAGAGCTATCTCACCGTTACTATTACTCGCGCCCCCGGGGAGAGAGCAGCTAGGGTGGTCGCAGAAGTGAGTGGCGATCTTTCTAGTTGGACCGATGAAGGGGTGTTAGTGCTTCCCGAGTTAATGTCTGAAGACGGCTCTGTGACTTCTACTTATCGTCACCCGCTGTCGATTGGGAAGGGCGATGCTTACCTCCGACTCAAGGCGATTTCGGAGTAGGTTTTACCGATCTAGTGAGATTGCTTCGGCATAAGCGAGTTCACCAGTTCTGCCATTATAATATTGAAAAATAATTTGTGGGTGGAGGTAGGCGACCAAGCGCTTATTTCCCAGTTTTTGAGGCATATTGAAGACATTGTTCACTTGGACGACACAGAAGTAAGGGTAAAGCCGCTGGAGTCTTTCGAGGTCGGGAAGGATGTAAGAGCTCCAGCGGATGTCGCATTTGCGCGGACCCCAGTCGAAGATGCCAGTAGCAGGCCGATTCATTTCGTCATTCTTGGGGACGTGATTCACACTGTTGTGCGGGCCACAACAGAACTCCCATACATTGTCAGTAATTTTGATGGCGAAGCTATTGTGGAGGTCGCCGGTCATAACAAAGACTTTCTTCCCGAGCTTGTCCCACTCGTTAATCAACTGTTCACGTTCATCGAGAAAGCCGGTCCAAGCTTCTTCTTTATTTTTAGCGGCTTCAAAACCACCAGCGCCACTGTGAGGAACCATAAAGGGGACAGTGGAGGTGAGGAAAAAGAAATCAGCATCACTTTCCTTCATTGATTTGAGTAGCCACTCGCGTTGTGTCTTTCCAAGCATGGAGACTCCTTCCTTACCGCGATTTGCTACGTCGTGCATGTCTCTCGAGCCCCGGGTGTCGAGGAGAAAGAATTCGCAATTTGCGACGCGAAATTTCCCAAAGGAACTACGTCCGATTGAGTAAGTGACTTCATCGCTTACCTTCGCTGGCATGTGGAGCTCCAGGGTGTGGGCGTTTATGACTTTGGTGATTTGATAAACATAGGAATTCTTATGCCCATCGTCGTTGTCAAACTTGAGGTTGTTGACACCAGCTTCGGGAGTGCCCCAGTGAACGTGAAGCGTCCCCATCTTATCAATTGGGAGTTTCGTGAAATCGGTCGAAGAATCGACGAGGAGCTTACTGCCGGCAGTCATTTTTCCACGAGCAGCGTGGACCCTGCGGGGATGTTCTACGGGGTTGGCCCAGCCAAGGTAATCGAACCAAGCTCGGGTTCCAATATCACGAAATACGGTTCGGCGGTGGCGTTTGCCGATTTCGGCTGAGCCCCAAATATCGTTTACGAGCTCGTGATCATCAAAGGTGAAATAGCTGGGGACGTTACGATGCCACTGGGCTAGTTCATTTCCCCGACTGAGGTAGAGTTTGTAGTTTTCCCAGACCCCGACGATTGAGGGCATAGTTTTCACGGTGGGTGGGAGGGCATCTTGTCCTTGAATGAGGCGCCAGGCTTCGGATGGGTATGTGCGGAGCTCCTCGTAGAGCCAGTCACCATTCATAATGTGGAAGTGAGTTTTATCAGCCCAGTCTTGATTCAGGTTTTCGTAGACTGGTGAGCGGTGGCCGATTCCGTGAAGCGGGTTTTGGTTTGCACAGGATCCGACTTCAAATCGGAAGTTGAAGAGGCCTTTTGGGTTATGTTCGGGGTTCCGGCTTTCCTCCGCCGAGGGTAAGGTTAAGAAAGTCCCAGGAAGGCCGTGAGGATTGTCGTTTACGAAAATCTGGTAGTGGTAGCGGGTATCTCCTTTGAGACCTATCAAATTAGCAACGCCAGTATTGTCCCGATCGATCTCGGTTTTTGCAGGAAGGCTCGAATGAGTCAATTGAGACGGCTCCGTTCCAAATTTAACGATAAATTCGCCAGGTTCAGAAGTCCGGCCCCAGACGGCGACTGAGCTACTAGTTGGTTTCCCCAGCATCGGGCCGTGAGTGAGCCTGATGGGGTCTCGATAGGCTTGAGCTTGCAGAAATAGGGTGACGGTAAAAAGTGAAACAAGTTTCAACATATTGATAGGGTGACAGATTGAGGTGTAGAATGCACCGAGATTTCGATGTCGACATAATCTTGCCCGTTGCACGGGGGACGGGTAGTTTTGGCACATGGCATTCACGGTGGCCAAAGCATTTGACCTTATTTCGGTGGCTCACGAGCGTGGACGACTTGCGCATGCTTTTTTGGTGACAGGTGCCAAAGGCGGCGGGAAGGAAGATTTGGCCGCAAAAATGGCGCACCTTCTCAATGGTAAGGGGGATGAGGGGGATGATCTTTGGGGAGACCCTGTTGAGGTTGAGGCTCCTCTACTTGCTGAACAAGAAGGAGAATATATTCGCGTGGTCCGCCCTCGGTCCAAGTCCCGAAAAATTGCGGTGGATGATATTCGTGCTCTTGAAAAAATGATGAATCAATCGTCCCCTGAGGGGACATGGAAGATTGGGGTTATTGTAGATGCGGATAGGATGGGGGACTCAGCGGCCAATGCTTTTCTAAAGACCTTAGAAGAACCACCTCGCGAAAGTATTCTACTTTTACTCTCAAGCGAACCCGAGAAGTTGCTTACCACTATTTGGTCGCGTTGTGTTCATATTGCATTGGCGGCAACACCGGGGGCCGAGAGGTCGGAGCAGGTAGAGCGTATTTTGCCACTTCTGGAGAGTGTTACCCGGGACGGGATTGGTGAATTAGAAACAGGGTTAGCCGTCAAGGCAGGGCTCGAAAATCTCCTCCGCGATCGCAAGGTAGAGATTGAGAAGGGTTATGCTGGCTTATTGAAGGAAGACAAGGTGAAGTATCAAAAGATTGTTGATTCGAAGTGGATAGACGATCGGGAGAAAGTGTATTTAGCGCAAGCTTCCGCCGATTATTTGGGGGAGCGGGCTTTGATGATTGAGACTATCCATGCTTGGGTTGGTGATTTACTCCGATTGAAGGCTGGTGGCGAAGGTTTGGAGTTTCCTGAGCATGAAGAGGTGATGAAAAAAGCGGTGGAGGATGAAGATTTAGACGTGCTTTTGCGACGGGTCGCGGCCATGGAAGAGCTGCAACGCTTATTGGAAACAAATGTCGTGGAAGCGCTCGCACTTGAGGTTTCCTTGATGAATACCTTTGGAAAGATTACCGCATGAAAAGAGATAAGTCATTTGTCGACCATATCCGCGTTCACTGTCGCGCCGGGAATGGTGGACACGGAGCGGTAAGTTTTCGTAAGGAAAAATTTGTCCCCCGAGGAGGCCCCGATGGTGGTGATGGTGGGAATGGTGGCAAAGTAAAGTTGATAGTCGATGGGAACACCGACAATCTTCGTAATTTCCATTACGACCCGAAGCTTTATGCAGAAGATGGTGCCCATGGGCAAAGTTGGAAGCGGCATGGACGAGACGGAAAGACTAAGATTGGGCGGGTTCCTCCTGGAACAGTTATTTATCGTAGTCCAGCCTTTGATGTTCAGGAAGCGGTCGAGATGGAGCGCAGCGAGGAAGGGGTGGATCTTGTTCCGGTATGCGACTTGACTGAGGAAGGGCAGGAGTTTGTTTTGCTTGAACCGGGGAAGGGCGGACGAGGAAACTTTCATTTTCGGAGCGCTACGAATCAGGTTCCACAAGAGCGGGAGCTAGGAACCGAAGGAGATCAGGGCGTCTTTTACCTCGAACTTCGGAGAATCGCAGATGTCGGGTTGGTTGGATTTCCAAACGCTGGAAAATCGACTCTCTTGGGAAAAATCTCAGCGAAGCAGCCTAAGGTTGCATCGTATCCATTCACGACATTAACCCCCCAAATTGGGGTCGTGACTCTCGATGCTCAGAAGCGGTGTACGGTTGCTGATATTCCAGGGCTGATTGAGGGGGCTCATGATAATCGTGGACTTGGCCATGAATTTTTGCGCCACATTACTCGCTGTCGGGTGTTGCTTTTTGTGGTCGATATTCCGGGAAGCGAGCTTCGTGATCCGATCGAGGATATCCAAACTTTGCGGACCGAGATCAAACTTTACGACGAAGATCTAGCAAAATTCCCATGGATGGTTGTTGCTAACAAGATGGATCTTGAGGGTGCCGAAGAAAACCTTGCGATCTTTAAGAATCGGTTTCCTAAGATTCCAATTGTTCCGATTTCAGCAATGGAGGGCGAGGGGCTGGATGAGCTGAAGGTAGAGATGTCTCGGATTCTCGATTCTAGTGATGAGTGATCTGCTTTTCGTTTATGGAGCCCTGCGTAAAGGAGCTTCAAGCGACTGGCGGATGGAGGGCGCCCGCTGTTTGGGATCAGCCATAGTGCCAGGAACGCTGGTAAAGATTGATTGGTATCCGGGCCTAGTTTTAAAAGGGGACACCCGAGTGAAGGGCGAGGTTTACGAAGTTGGGCCGGAGTTACTAAAACAACTCGATAAATTTGAGGGGATAGGTTCTCAAAATGAGGCGGAAGATGAGTATCACCGAATCCGAATTGACGTTTCGTTAGGCCAGAAGCCTACGAAAGTTTGGATTTATGAGTGGTTGAAAGGAATCGAAGATTATGAAGTCGTCTATTCAGGAGATTGGATGTCGGCTATGAAATCTGATTCTTAACCCATGAAAGCTAGCTAACCCAACTTTGATGGGTGTTTCATAGAGCCAAAATATTAAGCTTCTTTCGCTTCGTCGAGACGAGGGTGTTCGTTGAGAAGATCTTTCCGATTGAGCCCTTTGCCTCGATTCATTTTATCCATTTCACGTAGCATGGCTTCCATCCCGTGAACGGCGGCGAGGACATCAAGGGTATGGCCGGTTTCGGAAATCGTGTGCATATTACGAATTGGGAACCCGATAGAGGTGGCAGCACTGTCGACCCCAGCAAGGGAAGCCGCCATGGCGTCGGTCCCTGTGTCGCGACCAGCGAAGTCAATCTGATATGGGATGTTTGCTTTTCGGCAGGCCTTTTCAATGATGCTGTTGATGTAGGCGCTAGTGATGGAGCCGTTGGTGAGGCTGAATCCTTTGCCCATACTGAGATTGTTCATTCGCTTTGCTGAAAGACCGGGTGCTGCGTCATAGTCGTGATTGACGTCGGCTCCAATAAGAATATCTGGTTTCATTTCTCCGGCAATGGCAGAGGCTCCCATGCGTCCGATTTCTTCGTGCGTCGCGATGGTGTGAAGAACTCGAATGTTTTTGAGAGGTTTTTTGGCAAGAAGCTTTGCAAGCTCTGCAACCATGAAGCAGCCGAGTCCGTTGTCGAGATAAGCACCATAAAAGGTATCCTCGGTGAAGCCCTTGCGGATCGGGCGATTCAAAATGATGGGGTCGCCAGGACGGATCCCGAGAGCTTCGACGCGCTCCTTACATTTTTCGCCATGTAGTTGGAGTTCGAGAAAAAGCATGTCTCCCTTAATTCCTTTGTCACCAGTTCGCTGGGCGGGTTCGGAGAAGTGGATAGCGCCTAGAGCCTCGATTGTGCCTCCTTCAATGACGCGATATTGGCCAGGCTTCTTGGGCTTTTGAGAGAAAAGTTTTACTTCGTGGCCAATGAGAGTGCAGGGGAGAAACGAGTCACTGTTCACCCATATTTTTCCATCGCTGCCGATGCTGCGGACCTGAAGGCGAATTTTGTCGGCGTGCCCGATAAACATGACTGATGGTTTTTCATCATCTCTTGGGTGAGTATCTAGGACGATACCAGCATTTCCTTTGAATTGTTGGACGGCCCAGGACTTAGGTTTAATTCTATCGAAGTTCGGTTTTATTACGCCGTAGGTCATTGCTCCCTCGAGTCCAATCGGACTTGGAGCGGCAAGAATTTCACGCATAAAGTCAAATTGCTTTTTAGGCATTGGCTTAGCCCATGGTGCTGTTCTTTGGGCGGCGGCTTTGTTTTTTGAAGTCATGGGTTGATACATAGGGCTGATTGAATGGAAGGGCAAAATCTTATCTGCGGATTCTGACGACTACTCTTAAGGTCATTACCTTATCGATGGAGATCGATTGAAGCCAAGGGTTAAGCGTCAGCGAACCAAATCTATTTCCCAAGCTTTGATAGCAAAAAAATCCGGCCTCATCCCTTAGGATGGGCCGGATTTTAGGTGAGATTTAGATTACTTGCTTCCAAGGTAGTCGGAAACTCCCTGATGGTCTGCGGTCATTGCTTCCTGGCCTTTTTGCCAATCCATCGGGCAAACCTCGCCGTGTTCTTCAAAGTGCTGCAAAGCATCGATGGTCCGAAGGCATTCCGCGATGGAACGTCCGAGAGGCATATCGTTGACGACTTGGTGGCGAACTTTACCGTCCAGATCTATGAGGAAAAGTCCGCGATAGGCTACGAGTTCACCTTCGACGGCAATATTCCCTTCTTCATCGATCATTTCCTCGCCTGCAAGGACATCGTAAGATTCGGATATCGTTTTGTTGATATCAGCAACAAGTGGGTAGGTGACTCCCTCAATGCCCCCCTTACTCTTGGGGGTGTTGAGCCAGGCCCAGTGGGAGAATTCGGAATCAGTTGAGCAGCCAACAACGGCAACGTTACGGGCCTCGAATTCAGCGATCTCTTCCTGAAAGCGGTGGAGCTCGGTAGGGCAGACGAAAGTAAAATCTTTCGGGTAGAAGAATAAGACGACATACTTTTCACCTAAATATTGTTCCAGAGAGAAGGAGTCGATGATGTTATCACCTTGCACGGCTTTCGCCGTGAAGGTCGGGGCTTTTTTTCCAATCAAGACAGACATGGTAGTGGTTTGGATCTTTTAATCCGTGAAGTGGACTTAGGACGTGAAATCGGTTCCGTCAAGCCACGGACTCGATGAATTTATTGACTTGCGGGTGTTTCGGTCTCCGAGTGGTGGGAAAAAAGGCGGCTAAAGTTCCTCTTCCTCTCCTTCTGGAACAGGAGGCAAGAGGTCTTCCCGCTCGAGAAGAAGTGGGATGGAGAGGTCGTCGAGAAGGTCATTGGAGGTTCGGTTTATGACTCCTACCAATGGAATAATACGGTCAAGTTCGGCGATCGTGCAATGAACCATCGATGAAATGATATCTGCATCGTAGATTTCTTTGTCAAAAAGATTGGTGATGCGAAAGACGACAAGGTTCCGATCGAAATCGTATTCGAAGTTGCCGAGAGTCAATTGCTTGTTCGCCCGCATGATAAGCTCTAGGGCTAGTGGCATCCGCTCCCCATCGAATGTCATGGGGGATTCGGCAACAACGGCAAGGGAATTTAGGTTTGGGAAGGCTTGGGCGTGAAGATGAATATGAGTGTGATGGGCCTCAAATGCTGATGTGACGACCTCGCGGTTTTCGATCTGTTCACAATGCCAGCCCTGTTTGCCAAAGGCGTCGATGACGGAGTGAAGTTGTCTGGATATTGCCATGTGTGGCAAAGATGGAAGGGGCGCGAGGGAATGGGAAGAAATTTGTATATCAAAGAGAAATTTTTAAATTTTTGGAAGGTGGTTTGTCGTTGGGCCGTGATGGAAGGCTTGCCAAAAGCCGAGATGCGTGATCTGGACGTATTATCAAATATATTAAATTGATGATTTTCGCTGGGGAATCGGGCTGTCGAAATTTGATGATTAACTTAACATGTAGGCCAAATTAAGGGCTCCGGTGTCAATTTTTAGTGGTGACAAACCCGATCCGCTAAGTTTTTCTAGGGGCGTGAAGCTCACCCCGGCTCTTCTTTTAGGAATGCGACTTGGACTCTAAATCGAGTCTGAAGTCGCTGTTTTTCTTTGGGCCATTCTCCATCACCCGTCAATTGATCGGACTTTTCCAAGGGCAGACATTTTCCTCCTAGCTGAGTCTGTGCGTTTCCTTGTTGAGCGAACAACGAGAAAATGAAATCTGAATCCATTAGCAAATATCGTCCGTTCCCGGCAGTGGCTCTTGCCGACCGGTCCTGGCCCGATCGTCTCATTACCGAGGCTCCAACTTGGTGTTCCGTCGACTTGCGTGACGGGAATCAGGCTCTTCCCATCCCTATGAGTGTGGAGGAGAAGCTGGAGATGTTTGATCTCCTGGTGAAGGTGGGGTTCAAGGAAATCGAGATCGGATTCCCGTCAGCAAGTGATACTGAGTTTTGTTTCATGCGCCGATTAATCGAAGAAGATCGAATCCCGGAGGATGTGACGGTCCAAGTTTTAGTACAAACTCGTCGACATTTAATCGAGCGGACTTTCGATGCCATCAAGGGAGCTCGTCGTGTTATTGTCCACATTTATAATTCTACGAGCACTCTCCAGCGTCGAGTTACTTTTGGTGATGCCTCGCGAGAAGATATTAAAGCGATCGCCGTTACTGGAGCAGAAGTGGTTAAAGAACTTGTGCCGACCCTTCCTACTACTGAGATTGTTCTGCAATATTCGCCAGAAAGCTTTTCTGACACCGAACTCGATTTCGCGCTTGAGTGCTGTGAAGCAGTGATCGATGTCTGGCAGCCAACTACGGAAAAGAAACTTATCTTAAACCTCCCGGCGACGGTTGAATGGGCAACTCCGAATGTCCATGCTGACCAGATTGAGTGGATGTGCCGCAAGGTTTCAAAACGTGAGTCGGTGATTATTTCTCTCCATACTCATAACGATCGAGGCACAGGAGTTGCATCGACCGAGCTTGGCCTGATGGCTGGAGCAGATCGAGTCGAAGGGACACTTTTTGGGAATGGAGAGAGAACTGGTAATCTTGATATCGTTATTGTGGCCTTGAATATGAACAGCCATGGAATCGAGACTGGATTGGACTTCTCGAATCTTTCGAGCCTCCGTGAAGTCTACGAGCGGACTACTCGAATGATTGTTCCTGATCGGCAGCCTTATGCGGGGGAGTTGGTTTTCACCGCCTTTTCGGGTAGTCATCAGGATGCTATTAAGAAAGGCTTAGATCGTCGCGAAAAAGATGGGGACGAAAAATGGGGTGTCCCTTATTTGACGATTGATCCGCATGATATCGGGAGGAGTTATGAGGCAATCGTAAGAATTAATTCTCAGTCTGGAAAAGGTGGAGTAGCCTATATTCTTGATCAGGAGCATGGTTATGATCTTCCAAAGACGATGCATCCTCAGGTCGGTAAGCGGATTTATGATCTTGCGGATCAGAGAGGTGAGGAGCTCTCTGCTAAAGAGGTAGGAGATGTCTTTTTTACTGAGTTTGTAAATGTGAATTCCCATTTAATGCTGAAGGATTATGAATTGGATTATCATAGTGCTAAGCGTGGCGACTTGGCCTGTAAGGCGGTCATTGAAATTGATGGTGAGAGTAAGATCGTAGAGGGTGTTGGAAATGGTCCCATCAATGCTTTTGTACAAGGTTTTGAAGAAACTGGACTTAAAGATTTTACGTTGACCGATTATCGTTCTCATGCGGTAAGAGGAGGCTCGAGCTCTGATGCAGCAGCGTATGTGCAACTGCGTAAGGATGATGGCACCATTCTCTGGGGAGTAGGTTGTGATCCATCCATTGAAATGGCCGGGGTAAAAGCACTGGTTTGTGCTTGGAATCTGCTCCGGTAAGCCCAGAGAAACTTAAAATCTCGGGGAGAGATCACATCTTTAAAATTCGGGGTTGCGGTGGTTTCTTATTTTTTATTGGGGAGGCTTTTTTCTTTCTTTACGAGCAAATAAAAATGTTACAAAAACTGCATTTAAGTTGACGGGTAGCTGTTTTGCTGTTTTTCTAGCACCGCAATGAAGTTGAAAGTCGCTATCTGTGTTATCTCTTACGCGCTATTGTTGATGGGGTTTCTTTCGAGTTGTTCTGTTTCAACTGTAATGCCAAACGCTGACCTTCCTTTGCCTGCAGCTGAGAATGTCTCTCCAGCTTATTCTCCCCTTACGACTGGTGTTTCTTCGGAGGGGACTAGTAACAACAAAGAGCGCACTGGGATTGCGACGGGTTGGGGAAAAGAGATTGAGTCATTGATTGGTTACACAGATTTTAATAGGGCCATGGCTAAGCCGAAATATGTTTCTTTGATTCGCTATAATGATGGCGATGGTGCTCGTGAAATGAAGGTGGATCGACGGACGAGCGGAGGTGGGATGCAAAAGACGGCCGGAGGGATGCTGGAATGGGGATTACATAGCGGGTGGTCGATGCTGGATAATTATTGGTGGCGTGGGGCCCGTTTTGTCATCGGCAAGAAGGGTCGAGACTACAAACTTAGGGTTAAAAATCTCAGTGATGCTCGCTTGGAAGTTGTTCTTACGGTCGATGGTCTTGACGTTATTGACGGGAAGGCTGGATCAACAAAAAAACGTGGTTACATCATTGATGCTGGTGAACTTCTTGAAGTGAAAGGTTTTCGAATCAGCGATGAAAAAGTGGTTACTTTCCGCTTCTCATCAGTGAATTCATCTTATGCTAATCTTCGTCATGGACGAACTCGCAATGTTGGGGTTGTCGGTTTAGCTCTTTTCACGGAAAAAGGGAAGGAGCCTGGGACTGAAATTCGGGCGCGGCAAGGAGCGCGACCATTTGCAGAGGCTCCCATGATTCGGGCGCGCGACTAAAAAAATCTTATGAAAAAACTGATAACTACCCTCGCACTGGGATGCATTGTTCTCGGATTGGCTAGCTGCTGTTCAACTGAAACAGCGCTCTCTGTTATTCCGGAAGGTCCCGTCGTTATTGAAAAATAGCGTTTGGAAAACCCCTTGAAATAGCCAAGCCGTTCGTGTGCGATCTCTTGCACTCGGACGGCTTTTTTTCAGAAAATGATGATCTCTATGAGTCAAACCTCTTTGTCAGGCTTAAATTTTGAAGCTTGAAGGGACTAGATTAAATTTGTCGGAGCGATTCTAGCGTGAGCCTTTTCTGGGTGGACAGGTTCGACGGCGCGGTTTTTGCTTCTCAGGCTATTTTCTGCTGGAGGAATGCGTGGTTCCTTATTTGCCATTTTGCATTTCAGATATCTGATTTTGCAGATTCTTGTTTTCGGCCATTGTGGCCTCTAGCTTGGTCCTAAGTTGGTCATATTCACTTTTGCTTATCATTCCGGTGGATTCTTGACGGGCCAGTTCAAGTTGATTCTGAAGTTCCACTGCGCGATTAGCATTGATGCGGTATTGATCCCTTTCTATACGAAGCTCAGCATTCGTAGCAGCAAGAACCGAAGCATCAGCTTGGGCTGCGCGGAGAGCGGCCGCATCACTGGCACTCGAGTTCACCAGGCGAGCTAGGGAATCGGTATCACTCTTGATCTGAAAAACGAGAGCCTGTGGGTCCTCTGAGACTCCGGCGAAGCGTAGCTGATCGCTTTTTTTCTTTTGGGCATCGAGTTCTTTGCGGAGTTCGGCAACTGAAGGATCTGTCACGTTATTTCCACTAGTATTAAATTTTTTGGTGATCACCAAAACGAGGAGAAATAAGACGGCTGCGCCCATTACAATCCCCATTACGGTATTTTGGTTTGAGGATGAGGGGGGGGCGATATCGATCTCTGGTCCTTCTGTATCTTCTGCCATAACTTAGTGTTTTTAGGAATGAGGGCGGAGTCTGGAGGAAAAGGTGAAAAATGAAATTCAAAATTCGCAAATATAAGGTGAAGGTATCTACTCACACGAGATGGCTAAACTTCTTCTTCTCATGGGGCTGATCCCCGTTTTTGTTTCATTTGTAGCTAGGAAATTTCTGAGCGACAGGATCGTTCGGAAAGAGGGAGGAGCCGAGCTGTCGATATCTGGTCATGAGATGATTGAGCGAATTCTAAAAAAGGGAAGGGCTGGCGATGTTGAGATTCAGGTCAAGAAGCGTCTTTTTATAGTTTTGGGGCCCACTCGTTTAGTTGTTTCGCCATCGCTTTCACAGTCCAGAAAAGCTCGTGATGTCGCCGAAGCAGGTATTTTGGCCGGCCTTGTCCTAATGGCCCGTCGACAAGAAAAGGTCGTGAATTGGCGAAAGTGGGCTGTGAAATTTGGGTCGGCAATGCCGGCGTTCACGATGATTGTGATGGCTTTTGCGATGGTGATCGGCCGACTGTCTCCAACTTTGTGCTTGGGAATCGTCGCCGCATCTCTTGGGTTTGCGACTACGTTTCTTTGGTTCACCTTGCCAGTTGAGAGAGCAGCCGCAGGAACTGTTGCTGACATGTTGGAAGAGACCGCTTTGGTGGCTCGCCGCTCAGAAGGTGAGGCGATTGCAGGTCTTGTAAGGGCTCTTAGCTGGCGAAGAATCGTGCCAGGGGCGATTGCTTGGATTGGCGGAAAATAGAACTAGTCAATCTCCACGCCGTTGTTTCAAGAGAAAGAGAGGGGCATGAACTACTTTTTCAAGGTGACGACAACCGCGCGGTGGTCAGAAGCGTCATTCCAAATCTTAGGATCGGCGATATAGGAGTTTTTCTTATCCACATTTGGATAAAGCGCAGGCGAGATCATCACCCAGTCGAAGCGGGCATATTGTTGTTGGTACGACCAAAAGTGTGTCCAAAGGTGCTCCCGCGAGTCTTTTGCAAAAACGTCTCCCATGTAAGTATCGCTTTTATATTTCCCCATGAGCATTTGGAGAGGGGGGGTCTTACGGGTATCGTTCATATCTCCATAAAGGACGATCCGTGCGTTCGCATCGTCAGCAAAAATAGCATCGCAATGTTCGCGAGCGAGGCGGGCTTCGTTGAGACGTATCTCAGCTTGATCAAAGTCCTCAAGCTCCCGTTTTGATTTCAAGTGAAGGCCGATGAAGTGGGTCGTGCCCCCAGGTAGATCAATCGTAACGTCTAGAATGCCACGTCCCATCATTCGTTCGTGGCCATTTATTTCATAAACCAGTTCCTGCTTGGAGTGATTACCAGCGATAGGGAAGACGGAAAGGATTCCGAGTCGTCGGGTGGAGTCGATACCTCCAGTATGAACGTAATGGGGCAGATTGAGGCCTGCCCCTTTGAGCCGGGTTTGTAGGTCTTGAAGGTCCCCCTCGGTTCCAATTTCACAAATCCCGAGAATATCGGGTTTTTCGTCCACGATAATTTTAACCAGGGCCGCTACTTCTTTTGGGTCCTTTGGAGAACTAACTTTACCTCCGCCCTTCACGTAGCGGGTCATGGTCAAATAGTTTTCTATGTTATAGGCCATGAAACGGATCCCTTCCCCAGTTTCAGAGGCTGTATCTTTTGGTTCTGCAGGCGTGTCGGGTATTTTTTGAATGACAGTCCCTGTGCCGTTCACAGGAATGGGGGCCTCAACTGATTTGGGATTCTGGGCAGAAGGCTCGTTGAGTGTGGCTTTCTCTTCGCAGGAGCAACACAGAAAAAACGCCCCGAGAAGGATTCGCGGAGCGTTTTCAAAAATAATTTGATCAAGTCGTTTCATGATTCAGTCCTTGGCTCAGCGCCAGGAGCCTTAGAGACCTTGTCGTCATCCGATTTTTTGACCTCGTTATCAAGCTCTTCGCCTCCCTTTCGGATTTCGTCTTCAAACTCTTCGCGGGCTTTTCGGAATTCACCGACACTCTTACCAATTCCTCGAGCCAGTTGTGGAAGCTTCTTGGCTCCAAAAAGAAGGAGGAGAACCATAAAGATAAGAAACATCTCGGGACCTCCAATGGGGCCGAGGAAAGCGATGATCGTGTTCATGTAAAGAGTTTATGGGGGATTAGCTGGATAGGCAAGAGATGAAACGCGAGATGTTGCATCGACATTTCAAAAAATCTGGCGTGCGAATGTAGTCTGCGAGTGTTTCTTTTGTGGTGTGAGGTTGCCGGTAAATGAAGTCGAGAAGGAGATTCGTGCTTCGGTGGCGGTTGATCAGGGCCGACTTTTACTCAAAGCCCCGACTGGGTCAGGAAAATCGACCGCTGTCCCAGGAATGGTTCGAGGTGAGTGCGAGGGTCAGGTTGTGGTAGTCCAGCCCCGGCGGATGGCGGCGAGGTTGTTGGCAGAATTTGTGGCCAAACAAATGGGCACTTTACTGGGAAAAGGAGTGGGCTATGCGGTTCGCTTTGAGAACCAATCGGGGCCGGAGACCGAGATTCTCTTCGTAACCGATGGAGTTTTGCAGCGAATGTTGCTTGATGATCCTGAACTTTCAGGAGTCGGAGCGGTTGTTTTTGATGAATTTCATGAGCGTAGATTGTCTTCTGATCTTTCGCTTGCACGCGTGCTTGATCTTCAAGAAAGTGTTCGGCCAGATCTGCGGGTGGTGGTGATGTCTGCGACTCTTGAAACGGGTGGGTTAAAAGATTATTTGGAGCCTTGCAGATTGGTGGAAGCTGGCGGTCGGATGTTCCCAGTTGAGATAAGGCACCGGGGAGAAGGGCAAGTAGGGCGCCGGGGTCCTAATCGGCACGAGGAAGTTTGGGACCGAGTTGCAGCGGCAGTGAAAGTGGAGGCACGTGAGTTGATCGCGGGCGATCGTATTCTTGTATTCCTGCCGGGAATGTATGAGATCCGAAAATCCCAAAGCCTGCTAGAAAATGCAGCGGCGCTCAAAGGGTGGGAGGTTTGTCCACTGTATTCGGCTCTCAGCCCTACAGCGCAGCGGTCCGCCCTGAAGGTAGATGGTTCCAAGCGTATCATTCTGGCGACCAACGTGGCAGAGACTTCGGTGACGATTGAGGGCGTCAAGGTGGTGGTCGATTCCGGTTTGGTCCGTCAATCAAGTTACGATGTCGCGCGCGGATTTGATTCGCTGGGTGTGGTCAAGATCGCGAGAGCAGCGGCTGATCAACGGGCGGGCCGTGCGGGTCGTACTGGGCCGGGGCGCTGTGTGCGTTTGTGGAGTGAGAGTGATCACCGCAATCGGAAAGAATTTGAAACGCCGGAAGTTTGCAGGGTGGATTTAGGTGAAGCGATCCTCTTCTTAAAGCGGTTGGGTGTGAATAAAATCACGGATTTTCGTTGGTTGGATCAACCTGAGAATGAGCGCCGACTTGATGCGGAAAAGCTTCTGACCTGGCTTGGTGCCTTGGATTCGGGAGGCCGGTTAATGGAAGTGGGAAAACAGATGGCGGCGCTGCCTCTGCATCCACGCCTAGCGGCTCTTGTGCTTCAAGGCGGAGATTGTCTGGGGGAGGTCTTGTTTATTGCGGCGGCGGTGCAAGGAGAAGGGGTTTTTAAGAGGGCTGGGCGTGGGAAAAAGTGGGCTGAGTTCTTAGAAGGAGAGCCTGGTTGGGGAAATGATTTTGGAGCGGAATGGTTGGCGTTAATGGCGGCGAAAAACTTGGATTTTCGACCGCGTGAATGCGATGGGCTTGGGGTGCTTGCGAGAGGGGCTCGGGAAACGTGGAAGAATTTTCAGCAGTTGGGCCGGCTGCTTAAAAAGCGGGGTGGACGAATAAAAGAGCCGGATTTCCGTCAGCGTGGCGAAGCTTGTGCTAGAGCGATGCTGATAGCGTTTGGTGATCGATTGGCGGTGAGACGAGATCAAGGCAGCGCGGTGTGTCATGTGGTCGGGGGGCGCAAGGGGAAGTTGCATCCTAAATCGGTAGTGCGAAATACCACTTTGTTTTTGGCCGCTGACATGATCGAAGTGGAAGGACGAGAGCGTTCGGTGATTTTGTCGCGATGTGTGGAGATTTCGAAAGATTGGATTCCGGCTGGAGAAATAAATGATTCAGAGAGCGTTATTTTTGACGAAATCTCACGTCGGGTAGTGGCGGTGAAGCAACAGATTTTTCGTGGTTTGGTTCTTGAGGAGAAGCGGGGAGGGGAAGTGGACCCTAATTTCGCGGGCGAGCTTCTGGCTGGGCGGGTAATAGCGGGCGATTTAGTGTTAAAAAAGTGGGATGCCAAGGTTGAGCGCTGGATTGCGCGATTGGCTTTTTTGAGCAAGGCCATGCCAGAATTGGAGTTTCCGGGTTTTGATGCTGGGGATCGCGAGATGGCAATTGCGCAAATTTGCGCCGGGGCAACGACTTTCAAGGAGGTCAAGGATCGCGACCCTTGGCGGGTTCTGCATGATTGGCTATCAGTCCCGCAGCGCGAGGCCATGGAATTATTTGCGCCTGAGAAAATCACTTTGGAAAATGGAGTGAATACGAGGGTGTTTTACGCCGCGGGTAATGACCCGTGGTTTGAAGAGAAAGTCCAGCGACTTTATGGGGTGAAAGAGACCCCGACAGTCGCCAATGGACATCCGCTGGTGGCGAAGATCCTGGCACCTAACCAGAGGCCGTGGCAGGTGACAAGCGATCTGCCTGGGTTTTGGGAGAGAGGATTCGCACAGATGAAAAAAGATCTTGCGGGTCGTTATCCCAAACACAATTGGGACGGGCGTAGACAGCCTTGAGCTAATTTTAAATTAGTCCTTTATGAAGAGGGTGGGGTAGTTTTGACTTAGACTCTTAAGATAGAAATATGAACAAGCGGGTGTTACCAATAGGCCGTTAGCTGTGGTTCGAAATGGTTATGATTATCACAATCTCGATCTTGAAGTTGAAAGGGTATTGCTGATAGCTTTTGGCAGACGTTTGACATTCGAAAGAGAAAGACGGACTTAATTATGAAAAACATCCGATTATTTTGTGTCGTTTTGACATCCCTAATATTTTTTTTCACCGTTTCATTAGAAGCGGCGACTTCTTTTGATGCGAAGAGTTTCACATCCGCAAAAGGGAAAATCTTGAATTACAGGATACATCTCCCTGAAAATCTTGATCCTAAAAAAGAGTATCCGTTCGTTCTGTTTTTTCATGGCGCTGGCGAAAGAGGGGGTGACAACAAGAAGCAGTTGATCCACGGGGTTAAGGACCTTTTGGCCTATTCAAAAAGGAAGAAAGTCCCCTCAATCATAGTTGCACCCCAGTGTCTTGCTGGCGAGCAATGGGTCAATACATCGTGGGGCGATCTTTCACATAAGATGCCAATTGAGCCATCAAATTCAATGCAACTCACGATCGAATTGCTGAATGAATCCATCAAGAAGCTGCCCGTGGATAAGAAGCGAATCTATGTCACTGGTCTTTCCATGGGCGGATTTGGAACATGGGATATTGTTCAGCGAATGCCAAAAATCTTTGCAGCAGCCATGCCCGTTTGCGGGGGTGGTGATGCCGAGCTGGCGAGCGAAATCAAGACTGTTCCAATATGGGTGTTTCACGGTGGATCAGACAATGTTGTTAAGACAAAGCGGTCACAAGATATGGTGACAGCACTTGAGAAGGTTGGTAGCAAGGTGAAATACACTGAGTACGAAGGTGTTGGACATAACTCATGGGATAGAACCTATCGGGATGAAAACGCGTTAAGATGGCTATTTCACCAGAAGAAAGGTAAACAAACGGATGGACTTGGTGAGAAATAAATATGGCATTCAGCTTGTGAGTTCTTCAAGTCGTGTTGACCAAGTATGAGCAGCGTAAAACCGGACAAAAATTACGCTCTATGGGCATCGTATAAGAAAATCTTCATGGAGATCTCACTCATCAAATATAAGTCGAGCAAAAGGAGTCGATCTATTGTGATATGGCGATGATGATGCGCAGCCAAGTGTTCTTAAATTCCTTGTTGCGACTTGCCAAATCTTCGGTCCGCCCATTTAAGCCGACTAACCAGGCGAAGGTAATTGCCTGAGCTTCTTCGTTGGCTCGTCTATCTAACAAGTGTTAGGGCTTGATTTTAGACCAAGCGACGACCAATCCATCGTTGAAATTTAAGCTAGTGCTATTTCCAAAAACTTCAGTGATTTTCTCACCATTTTTTCTCGGTGATCCAGTTGATGATGATGTTAATGATGTTCAGAAAAGCGGCGGCATTTTTTTGGAGGTAGGACCAAGCCCAAATTGCTTCTGATGGAGCGTCTTCCGGCGGGTTTTGAAGTAATCTCCCGATATTGTCAAAGCGGTATGATGATCCTCTGTTTTTGAGGTGTGTTTGCAATTCCTTCCAATTTAAGGAGCGGGTGAACTATGGGCGATTTTGAAATGCTTTGCGAAGCTGGTAGAGGTGAGTGAGTCTGGCATTTAAATTGTATTTTGCACGCCCCATAGAACGAAGGTTTCCTGAGGCATTAGTGATTTCGCCGATCAATCTGTTAGTTTCTTGTTCGTCTTTTGGGGTGGGGAAGTTTTTTAGTCTGGCCAGAATTTGGCCATCTCCCAAATAGACGTCAGCTATATTTTGATAGATAACAAACCACGTTAGTTCGTCGGGAAGTTCGGCTCCGCGAACGTTCGCAAACAAGGGGAGTGCTTCCTCCCATTTTCCTTGTTCCCAAAGTTTAAGAGCGATGGCAAAGGTCCCCATCCAGTCAGTAATATTCTTAGGCTCGTCAGGGAGATTTTGGGTTTTGGGAGGTTTGATGCGTTCCAGTAGCTGACAGAGTTCTCGGTAACGATTCTGCTGTGAGTGCTGTTCTGGAAGAGCGTTGAGATCTGAGAGCGACTTGGAGATTAGCCGGCGAGCGGCACCGGGTTTGCCAGATAAAGAGTTTGCGACTGATGCTTCTAGAGAGGTCCAGACTTGCTCCATTCCGGAAACAGTTGGATCGCGCGAAATCGATAGAAATCTCTCAGATGCCATTTCGTAATTGCCAGATTTGGTGAGCTGACGAGCTTCGGCCCATCGTTTCTGTAGGCTTGGTCGGTTTTCACCGTTTGGGTTAAAGATCTTTTGCTTTTTATTTCCAGCGTCATTCCTTCCGGATCCAGTTTTAGGCTCGACGATAATTTTCATCCAAGGCTGCCAAGTCGCTAAGCCGATGCTCACTGAAATTAAGACGATGGTGAAAATAATACTGAAGATTATTTTCCTCTTCCGCCTTTTGATTCTGGTCTGAATATGAAA
>TARA_B110000008_G_scaffold176922_1_pt1 | contig 33189 bp, 25 predicted proteins | sample TARA_B110000008 | Tara Oceans TARA_B110000008 (sample SAMEA4396496) | marine metagenome | biome: Westerlies Biome; feature: [DCM] deep chlorophyll maximum layer (ENVO:01000326); material: water (ENVO:00002006), including particulate matter (ENVO:01000060) such as... | depth 40 m
CTCCGTCGGGGTCACAGATTCGTTGTAAGGTTCTTTCTTCCGGAATCCTTCGTGCTTCGGTGGTTGCTATCGAGGATGGGTGGTTAGTTTGTGATCGCCCCCTCTCGGATCATGATCAAGGACTTGAGGGTTTTTCGGTTAATGGGGCCCTGATTGCTGAATCGGTGCCCAATCTTGGAAAGATTAAAGTGGAAGGTCATTTTCAATTAGGCCAAATTATCGAATTGCTTTCGGATGAAGACGCGTCGGTTGTTGCGGCTCGCCTTTTGACCGGCACTGCGCCGGGTTCTGACTTTCCTCGAGCTGATTTACGGGTTGCGACGACTCGAGGAACAAATGCCTTGCTGGAACGGAAAGGCACCCCGGTCAATCTTTATACATCGAAGGGTTTTGAGTCTTTGTTGGAGGTTCGTGATCAACGTCGGCCGGATCTATTTGAGTTATCGCCCTCTCTTTCGGTTCCAGTGACCAAGCGGGTGATTGGGGTGTCTGGTCGTCTTGACCGGCAAGGCCGCGAGTTGGAACCTCTTGATGAGTCGGAGCTTGAGGATCAACGAGAGGCAAAGGCTGTGGCAGTTGCAATGATTCATGCGGATGTGGCTCCGGATCATGAAAAGCGGGTTGCTGAAATTTTACGCGAGAGCGGATTTTCGGAAGTGAGTGTATCTCATGAAATAGCGCCAATGATTCGGTTGTGGCCCAGAATGGAAACGACCGTGGCTAATGCTTATCTGACCCCTGTAATGAGAGGTTTTCTAAGCTCGCTTGAAAATGCTCTTCCTGGAATCCCGATCTCTCTGATGACAAGTGCTGGGCAGTTAAAGTCTGCGGAAACATTTCGTCCTGTGGATAGTTTGCTTAGCGGTCCGGCGGGTGGAATTGCTGGGGCGGCGGCGCTGGCCCGAGCTTGTGGTTTGGAGCAAGTTCTGACTTTTGATATGGGTGGAACTAGCACAGACGTGGCTCGGATTGCTGGTGAGCCTGGCTATCGTTACGAACAAGAGATCGGTCCGGTGAAGGTTTTGGCGCCAGCGGTAAAAATTGAGACCGTGGCAGCCGGAGGTGGATCAGTTTGTCAGTGGAGAAATGGGGGTCTTCAAGTAGGCCCGGAAAGTGCTGGAAGTTCTCCAGGGCCAGCTTGTTACGGATGTGGGGGACCGCTTACGGTGACGGATGTGAATTTACTTTTGGGTTTCATGGATGAAACGCGTGCTGATATCCCGCTGGACCGGACTGCGGCCGATGGGCGGTTAGATGAACTGATTCAGGAAATTGGGAAAGAGATGAATCGAGGGGAATTGCTAGAGGGTCTTCGAAAAATCGCGATTGGTCACATGGCCGAAGCATTACGACAGGTTTCGACTCGAGATGGATATGATTGCCGAGATCACACTCTCGTAGCGTTTGGAGGTGCCGGTCCGCAACATGCTTGTGCACTGGCGAGGGAGCTCGGTATGAAGAGGATTCTTGTTCCGGCTGACGCTGGTCTTCTCAGCGCTTGGGGATTGCATCAAGCTGCTGATAGAGAGATCAAAGTAAAACAGGTTCTGAAATTATTAGATGATTCGATTAGTGAGGAATTAGACCAGTTGAGGGAAGGTCGGAGCATTCATCGGAGTTTGTTTGAGCTCAGGTTAAAAGGGCAGGATTCTAGCATCGAAATTGAGGCGGGACAGAGGGTTTCCGAGTGTGAACTGAGAGAGGCTTTCGAGACAAGATATCGTGAGCTTTATGGAGATGCCCGCCCGGTTGATCGTGAAATCGAGTGGGTTGCCTTAAGATTGGAATTGGTAGGAAGGGCGATTGATTTGGAACACGAATATTTTGAGCGAGGGGGATTGGTAGAGAAATTAACTCTTGAGCAAGATGGATTTTCTACTCTCTTGCTCGAAAAAGGGTGGCGGATTTTTCGGGGGACACGTGGATCAATACGTTTGGAATGGGAAGGTCGGGATGGATTGGAAGGAAGAGCTCCCGCAGTTGTCGAAGCTGAACTTTTTCGGCGTCGTTTTGAGGGTGTGGTTGAGGAAATGGGAGAGTTGTTAAGGAGGACTGCTTTATCCACGAATATCAAGGAACGACTCGATTATTCGTGTGCTCTTTTGGATGCTGATGGCTATTTGATTGTGAATGCTCCCCATATTCCCGTTCATTTGGGAGCGCTTGGTCTTTGTGTGCGGAAGGTGTCTGTCGACCGCACGTGGCAGGAAGGTGACACAGTGGTTGTGAATCACCCCGCTTTCGGGGGATCTCACTTGCCTGATGTCACGGTGATTAGCCCGGTCTTTCTTGGTGATCAATTGCTCGGATTTGTTGCTAACCGAGCCCACCATGCCGAAATTGGAGGAAAGACGCCGGGCTCCATGCCTCCGGATGGTCGCTGCCTTGCTGACGAAGGAATCGTAATTCCTCCAACTTCAATAGAATCCATTGGAGATGGGTTTTTTAAAGATTCTCGATCGCCTGCCGATAATTTGGCGGACTTAAAGGCGCAAATTGTGGCTAATCGATATGGGGTGAAGGCGCTGAGGAAACTTGCTGATCAATCTTCGGTGAAGGTTGTGGTTTTTCACATGAGGGGGGTTTACGATCGATCCTCGATGCTTCTTGCCAGAGCCTTAGAGGAATTTGAGGAAGCAAGTGCGGAAGACCAGATGGATGACGGTTCGGTAATCCGGGTGAAAATATCCAAAGATGAAAAACTAGTGGTAGATTTTTCGGGCTCTGCTGACGTCCATTCAGGTAATCTAAATGCCACTCCGGCTATTGTTAGAAGTGCGGTGTTATATGCCTTGAGGCTTTGGGTAAGGACAGATGTTCCTTTAAATGAAGGGCTTCTTGATCAAGTCGAGATCGTGACTGATCGAGGTATTCTAGACCCCCCGCTTACGCGCGATCCTGAAGCCTGCCCAGCTGTGGTTGGGGGTAATGTTGAAACCAGCCAAAGAGTTGTGGATGTACTTCTAGAGGCCCTCGGCTTACAGGCCCATGGGCAGGGAACGATGAATAATTTTCTGTTTGGAAACGAGCGCTTTGGATTTTATGAAACGATTGGAGGAGGAGCTGGAGCTGGCCCGGGTTGGCATGGCAGGAGTGGATGTCACGTTCATATGACTAATACGGCTATCACTGACATAGAAGTTCTTGAGGAGAGGTTTCCTGTGCGGGTTCGTGAATTTGGTATCCGTCGTGGTTCCGGTGGCCAGGGTCAGTGGAAGGGTGGCGATGGGTTAGTAAGGGAGATCGAGTTTTTGGAGGAAACCACCGTGTCGCTACTCACTCAGCGGCGTCAGTTGATTCCGCGCCCCAATGGTGTTCCCGGACGTAATTTACTCTTGCGTGACGGGCAGTGGCGGGAGTTGAAGGGGATCGAGAAGCTTGTCGTTAAAGCTGGGGACCGGGTCCGTATTGAGACTCCCGGTGGTGGTGCGTGGTTGCAAGACCTCAAGATCTCGCTATAATCACAGTCATGAGCGATCAAGAACCTCAAATCACGGCTTATCTAAAGACTTTTTGCGGCTGGAGCGAAGGCGTCCGCGCTATTATGCGAAAGTATGAATTGGAATTTAATGAGAAAGATATCATCAAAAACCCCGCTTTCCGTTGGGAAATGGAACAGAAAACTGGCCAACCTCTCAGCCCTTGTGTTGAGGTGAACGGTGAAATGCTTCCGGATGTGAGTGGAGAGGAAGTGGAGGCGTTTCTCCTTGATAAGGGGCTCGTCGAGGCAAGCCAAGAAAAGCCTGACGCTCCAATCGATTCTTCCTGCTCGCCAGAACAGCATGAAAAGCAGGTTCAGGCCGAGGCTGAGGTTAAAGGTGAGCCTGGAAAAATCGTCTTTCTCGACTGATTCCTTACTATTACCCGATCTAGTAATTTAGGCCTCTGGCAGCTGATCTTGATCGGTTCCTAGAGGCTTTTTTGGATCATAGCGTGAATCGCGCTTGCTATCGGAGGTCAAATTCCCTTGATTCCTCTATGGCGGAACCAACTTTGGCCCTTTCTTTTGACGACGTCCTTTTGACGCCTAGTTTGAGCGAACTCCTCCCTTCCGAGTCCGATGTGAGCACCGAGTTATGCAAGGGTGTGCCACTAAATATCCCAATCGTCTCAGCTGCCATGGATACGGTGTCTGAGACTGAACTGGCGATGGCTCTCGCACGTGAAGGCGGTATTGCAGTCATCCATCGTGCCTGTACTGTTGAACAACAGGCTTTAATGGTGGCTAAGGTAAAGCGGTCCGAGAATGCGGTGATTTATCAGCCTCTGACAGTTTCTAGGGAGCAAACGGTGGCCGAGGTTCGCGAGATTATGGGGCGGGAGGGATTTTCCGGATTCCCGGTAGTTGATCCAAATGGTCGCCTTGAGGGAATGGTTACCGGACGCGATCTTCGTCATATCCCAAGTGAGAAAGCTCTGGTTGAAGATGTGATGACGCCGATGGATCGCTTGGTGACAGCGCCCGCTGATATGGATCAACGCCAGGCCCGGGAGATTCTTTACAAAAACCGGATCGAAAAACTCCCTTTGGTGAATGATGATGGGACTTTAGCTGGTTTGATTACTGGTGCTGATATTGAGAAAAGAATCACTTTTACCAGTGCGTCCAAGGATCCAAACGGCCAACTTCGTTGCGGTGCGGCGGTTGGACCAGGACCCGAATTTTTAGATCGTGCCAAGGCTCTTCTCGGAGCTGGTGCTGATGCTCTTTTTATAGATGCCGCGACTGGGCATACTTCCCGTGTTATGGAGGTGATTGAGAAGCTCCGCGAGCTGGGTGATACTCCAGTTGTTGCCGGTAACGTCGTTACTGCCCAAGGTGCTAGGGACTTGATCAGCGCGGGAGCAAGTTGCCTGAAAGTTGGGGTTGGTCCGGGGTCGATTTGCACCACCCGCGTAATATCCGGAGTGGGTATGCCTCAGTTTACGGCCGTTCAAAATGTTGCCGATGCTGCACACGAACTTGGTGTGCAGGTAATTGCTGATGGCGGAATTCGATATTCGGGCGATATCACGAAGGCTCTTGCTGCGGGTGCCGATCTCGTCATGTTAGGTTCTTTGCTTGCTGGAACGAGAGAGAGTCCAGGACAGACTGTTCACTCTCAGGGGCGTCGCTTTAAGACTTATCGTGGCATGGGGTCCATAGGAGCGATGCGGAAAGGTGCCGGTGATCGTTACGGTCAAAACTCTAGCGGTAAATTAGTTGCCGAAGGGGTGGAGGGTCGTGTTCCTTATAAAGGACCACTGGCTGATGTTGTTTTCCAATTAATGGGCGGACTTCGTTCTGGAATGGGATATGTAGGCGCGCGAAATTTAACGGAGCTTCGGGAAAAGGCCGAATTTGTTCGCATCACCCCGGGTGGTCTTCGAGAAAGTCACGCTCATGATGTCACCATCACCGAGGAGCCCACGAACTACCAACCCGCTTCCTAGTTTTAAGATGCAAGAGATTCAACATGTTGCTGTTTTCGATTTTGGCTCGCAATACACCCAGCTCATTGTTCGCCGAATACGCGAATTGGGCTTTTTTGCTAAGCTTTACTCTCCTGAAGATATCGCTGAAATTGGTCGTCCTGGAGCAATCATTCTTTCTGGTGGCCCGAAGAGCACCAGTGAGACGGATGCTCCTGATATCGATTTCGAGAAATTGAAGTCCTTTGAAGTGCCAGTTCTTGGAGTTTGCTACGGGATGCAACTTCTTAATATAAAATTTGGGGGCTCTGTGAAAAAGAGCGATAGGCGAGAATATGGTGCAGCTGCTCTCACTCCGATCTGCCACAAGGATCTCTATTACGAAATCTCTGAAGACTCTCAGGTTTGGATGAGCCACTCGGATACTGTGCAAGATTTGCATAAGGAAGCTGAAGTGATTGCAACCAACCAACATGGGACTCCGGTAAGCTTACGCTGGCCCGGTGGTTTTTTTGGAATTCAATTTCACCCCGAGGTTACGCACTCGCACGAAGGATTACGAATTCTTAAGAACTTCCTACAGCAAGCTGACGAACTTCAGCGTTTTCATATCGAGGATTTTAAGCGCGAGATGATCGAGGGGATTCGTGAAATTGTTGGCGAGAAACAAGTCGTTTGTGGTGTGAGTGGGGGAGTTGATAGCACAGTTTTGGCCGTGCTTCTAAAAGAGGCGGGGGTGAATGTTCGTGCGATTTTTGTTGATAATGGACTCCTCCGAAAAGACGAAGCAACTGTAGTGCAAAATAATTTTCATCGCATGGGCGTAGAGATTGAAACGGTGGATGCTTCCGACGAATTTCTAGGTGCTTTGGCTGGAAAAGAAGACCCAGAGGAGAAGCGGCGGATCATTGGAAATCTCTTTATTAAGGTTTTTTGGGATTCCGTTGGGAATGCCGAAATATTGGCTCAAGGAACCCTTTACCCCGATGTCATTGAGAGTGCTTCAAATGCGAAGTCAAAAGCTTCGGTGATAAAGACACACCATAACCGGGTTCCAAAAATCCTTGAGCTTCAGGAACAGGGTAAGGTGCTGGAGCCACTGGCCGAACTCTTTAAGGATGAGGTTCGTGAGTTGGGCGCGGCCTTGGGAATCGCCCCTGATATTCTTGGGCGTCATCCATTCCCGGGGCCGGGATTAGCCGTTCGTTGTCCAGGTGCGGTTGATCGTGAGCGGCTTAATATAATCCGTGAATGCGATGCCATATTTATCGGTAAACTAAAACAGCATGGCTGGTATGATCGAGTTTGGCAGGCTTATGCCGGATTAATTCCTGTTAAGACAGTCGGGGTGAAAGGAGATGAACGAAGCTACGAGTGGGCCACCAATTTACGAGCGGTGATTTCCGAAGATGCCATGACTGCTGAATGGGTAGATTTGCCGGCCCAACTTCTTCGTGAGGCAAGTCAGGAAATCTTAAATGAAGTTAGCGGTATTAATCGTGTTCTATATGATATCTCGACAAAGCCACCTGCGAGTATCGAGTGGGAGTAGAGCCTTTCTTACTTCTGATAGTCTTTCAAGAGTTCCAATGCTTTTGGAGTCCCAATGATTTTGAGTGTTGAAATGACCTTGGAAAGTGCCTCTCTTTTATCGGCGGCAGATTTCGCGAAAGTGCCTTCAACGATAATATAGTGTCGGATCGCGGCTTCTGGTTTTCCGGCGGTGATGTCGATATCTCCCGCGAACATGCGGAGCTGAATATCGAGTGCTCCAGCGGGACGGAGGTCAAGGCCATCAGAAGCGGCCAAACGAGCTTCATTAAATTGCTTGAGACCATTGTGTGCTTGGGATTTGAAATAGAGTGCTTCGGCTTTGCGGTATAGATTTTCTTCCACTTCTAGGATCGCTTTGGCCCCACGTAAGGCTTCAGCGTATTTTTTGAGACCGAGCGATGCCTTGGTGTAAAGTTTCCAAACTAGATGCTTGGCAGGTGTGGATTCGTCGGCAAGTCCTTCGTGGAGAAAAGGCCAACCGCGTTTTTCTTCACCGCTTTTGATGAGAGTGGCGCCCAACCACTGCAGAATGGCAGAGGGAAGTTTGGTGTCAGGCGAATCTTGGCGTGCGAGGTTTATTTCATCTTCAAGGAGGTCGAGATTCTCGGCTTTGAAGGCATTTCTGACTAAGATCGGACTGACCTTTGAAGCGAACGTTTTGGAGTCGAGAGCCCGTGCTTTGCGAAGGAAGGGCTCTGCTTTGGCCCCGTTCTTGAGGCGAAGCTGATTCCATCCGAGCCAAAAGTTTGCGGAAGCTTGGGTTTTTTGGTCAGACGCGGGAAGCTGAAGAATTTGTTCCTGCATACCGACAAAATCATCCCATTTTTCCTGCTCTTGATAGAGAGATGCCAGGCGAAGAATAAGGCTTTTCTTCATCTTCTGATCTGTGGTGTTTTGAAGAATTATTTTGTAGTCTCCTACAGCCTCGCCTTCTCGACCGGCTGCATTAAGGAGTTCGGCCCGATCTAAGCGAAGCTGGGTTGTTTGCGCTGCTTTGGGGAATTCGGCGATAAATGCGGCGATGGCAGCGAGTGCTCCTTTTTCATTTTTTAGGAAGAGCTGTGATTTAGCGACGTGATAGCGAATTCCAAGGATATTTGATTTATCAACAAGAGAGAGATCAAGCAGACGATACTCGGAAATCGCTTTTTTATAATCCTTTGCTGCGTAGTAGCCCTCGGCGAGTAGCAGGCGAATGGAATGAACTTTCGGATCTTTTCCTTTTGTGTTACTGTAGGTGCTCAGAAAATCCTGAGCATCTTCGAGGAAGTTTTTGGCAGACTTCTTATGGTCGCGAATAAGGAGGTTATAGTTGGCGTCGAGGCTTGACGCGGATCCGGGAGAGAGTGTGGCGATCTGCTCGTAAAGTTTCGTGACTTCTTCTTCCTTGCCAAGGGCGTCGTTGGATTTTGCGACCATAATCAGACGCTGAAGCTCGGATTTTTTTTCGAGTTTGAAGGTTCCAAGTCGAAAAACATCAATAACATCCTGCCATTGCATGTCCTTGTAGTGCAAATTCATAAGAACAAGCTGGGTCTTACCCTTGACGTCTTCTGATTGCTCTTCTGAGAGAGCATTACGGAACCATATCTTGGTGAGGTCTTTTTCACCAAGTGTCTGAGCAGTAAGCGCTGCTTGGAAAGTCGCTTCGGCGCGGATTTTGGAGTTCTTTGACTTCGAAAGAATCACAAACTGCTGGTGGGCTTGTTTAGTGCTTTGTGAATCGCGATAGAGCCTAGCTAAGGCGAGGCGGGCTGTCTCGGAATAGGGACTATTCTCGTCCGCTATGACCGCTTTCAACGAAAGAAGCATGCTAGCCTTGTCTTCAAGCTTATAAAAACAGAGAAATCGACGATAGAGCGATTGGTGTTTAATCTCTTCATTTTTTGTCGTGTCAGAGACGATTTGAAACCATTTAGCTGCGTCCCGCCATTTTTCTGCTTTGTAATCGTCGGAGGCTAAGAAGAGGGCCGAGGCCTCCACAAATTTCCCGGTCTTCCAGTTTGTTGCGGCAGACTTGAAGCAGGTGCGGCTGGCTTCGCCTTCGCCAATTTCCCGATAGGACATTCCAAGGAAATACCATGCTTCGACTGCTTTTTCATCGCGGGGGAAAGTTCTTAGAAATTGGTCGAACTTCTTAGCTGCAATTCGGTAGTCCCGTTCAACCTTTTTGTCATCTTCCCCATTTTTAGCGTCGTTATAGTTCAGTGTAGCGAGGTCAAAAAGATCGCGGGCTGGATTAACCCGAAGGGCATCCTCCTTCTGATTCGGGGCCTGTCCTAGGGAAGGAAGTGACAAGCCGATTAGAATAGCGAGGAAGGCTAGAATCTGCATCGAAAAATTAAGGGTTCTTTGGTGAACGGGTCGCAAAATCGATATTCCAGATTCCGGATTTTTGGATCTCGTCAACAAGCTGGAGAAGTTGTTGATTTCGGCCATCACGGTCGGCTCGGATTCGCACAGGCTGTTGGTCAGCACCGTCTTCGTTGGCGAGTTCGGCGGCTCTTACAATACGTTTAAGTTTTTGCCTGAGTTGGTCTTTTGTGTAAACTTCTCCGCTAATGGTAATCTCACCATCAGCGGAGAGGTTGATTACGATCTTATTGGCGACACGGGCTTTTTGAGAGCCTTCACTGGTGGTTGGCACTGCAACCTTAAGATCTTTCTCTTGTTCAGTAATCTGGTAGGTGACAAGAAAAAAAATCAGAAGAAGAAAGACGATGTCAATCATTGGCGCCAGCTGGAAGCTTGCGGGGGGAGGATTGTTATCGCGAATGCGCATGACGGTGAAGCGTTTTTTGATCCTTAGAGGTCACGCATGGGAAAGTCATCGCGAAGAGGTTGACTTGTGGAGCCAGCCTGACCTTGCTGGATTTGGGAGCCAACCAAAGCGAGGATGTGGGTTCCGGCTGCTTCTAATTCTGCCGTGTGGTTTTGAACTCGGCCGCGAAAATAAGAGTAAAATGTCATAGCGATAATGCTAATGACGAGACCGCCAGCGGTGGTTATGAGGGCTTCCCAGACTCCTTGAGCTAGTTCCAATTGCTTAGCTCCCTCAATATTGCCGTTAGCGATTTCCATGAAGGATTTAATCATTCCAATTACCGTCCCAAGTAATCCAACCATCGGGGCGATTCCCCCAATATCAGCTAAGTAGCTGATTCGTTGGGTTAGGATGCCGGCCTGACGATTTCCTTCGGCCTCTGCAACTTCGCGTATCTCAGGGTGGCTGGCATTTGGGTTTTTGGTCAAAAAATCGAGAGTTTTTTGGGTGACTCGCGCCACCGCCTCTCTCCGGCCGTGACAGTAGCCGACGAGTCCAAGATAATCTCGCTTTCGGATCATGGCCTCCGAAGCATTCATGAAACGGTTTGAAACGACTGAGCTGCGACGAAGGGTCAGAAAATAAAGTAGAATGAGGATCGCGGTGAAAATAGAGAGGACGACCAGCGCTCCCATGACCCAACCGCCTTTTTTAAGAATTTCGACCAACGTGATATCTTTGGTCATTTGGGCCACCTCTTGGGCAGATGCGTCAGATGGAATCAGCGCCAATAAAAGAGCGAGGATGAAAGTGGTCTTCATAAACTAGTTATTTGAACTCTAGCGGGAGATTATTGAGGTGCAAGTGCAGGAAAACCCACCGTAATCTCTTAATTGCTTATAAAAGCGATATCAATTACAGGTTTTGTGCCTAGAATCTAAGACGATGTCTGACCTTCCCTTACTTCGAGCAAGGCTCTCACAGGTCTCCCATAAACCGGGTGTCTACCTGCATAAAGACCGGTTGGGCTCGATCATTTATGTCGGAAAGGCAAGGGATCTCCGAAAACGACTGAGCAGCTACTTTATGCCATCGGGCAAGAAGCGGGCGGACCGAAAGACCAGAGCCCTGATCGACTCGATCTGTGATTTTGAAGTCCATGAAGTTCGAAACGAGCAAGAAGCTCTGCTGTTGGAGGGAAAGCTCATCAAGCAGTATCGGCCCCGCTACAACGTAAGCTTTCGGGATGATAAGCGATTTCTCCTAGTAAAGGTGAATCTCGATGATCCGTGGCCGAAGTTTCAAACAACGCGTCTCAAGAAGGGAGATGGAGCGCGATATTTCGGTCCATTCGCCCATTCGGGGGCGTTACGGGCTACCGTTGCTTGGTTGAACAAGGAATTTGGACTTCGGAGTTGTCGGCCTCGAAATCCGGGAGAAAAAGATTACAAGCACTGTAATGCCGATGTCATTCGCAATTGCATGGCTCCCTGTGTCGCGAAGGTGAGTCGTGAAGAATATTTGGACCAATTAGAGCAGGCTTGTGAATTGCTAGGTGGGAAAGGAAAGGGGGAGCGCCTCAAGAGCCTTAAAGTGGAAATGGAGCAATCAGCGATAAAGTTAGATTTCGAGAAAGCCGCAAGGCTTCGCGATGTTATCGTAAATCTTGAGCGCGCGCTGAGCCCGACAAGGCAGTTTACTCGCGGACGGGGAGTTCCGACGACGGTCAAACCAACTGAGGATTTGGCTGAATTGGGCGATTGGCTCTCACTCAGTGGGCCACCAACGATTATGGAGTGCTTCGATATTTCCAATATCTCGTCGACTCATATCGTGGCCTCAATGGTAAGATTTAAGCATGGATTACCGGACAACCAAAATTATCGGCAATACAGGATTAGAACGGTGGACGGACAGGATGACTTTGCAAGTATGGCCGAGGTGGTTCGGCGTAGATACGGTCGAATCTTACAGGAAAATATGGAGGCTAACCCTGAAGTGGCGGAAAGCACACAGGAAACTCACGTCGAGACTCTTCGGCGACTTGCAGCCGAGGGCAGGAGTCCGGTCACGCTACCTGATTTGGTGATCGTAGATGGCGGGAAAGGGCAACTCAGTGTTTCAGTGGCAGAGTTACAGAGACTTGGGTTAGGCGGCCTGCCGATTTGTGGTTTGGCAAAGCAGCGAGAGGAGATATTTTTTCCGGGCGAATCCGAGCCCGTAATTATTCCACATGATCGGGGAGCCCTTAAGCTGATGCAGCGGATTCGTGACGAAGCCCACCGTTTCGCAAATCGCTATAACGAGTTGTTGCTCCGAAAACGAGTGAAGGAAAGTTTATTGGACGACTGTCCCGGGATGTCCCCGGCAAAGAAGAAAGCACTCTTAAAACGGTTTGGGTCGGTGGCGCGGATTAAGGAGGCAACGGCGGACCAAATCGCCGCGCTTACGGGATTCTCGGTAAAATCGGCCAATGGAATTTTGGCATTTCTGACTGGGAGAACCTAGCCCATATTTTCCTCCAATCGGAAGACGCTAGCTACTTTTGGAGGCAATAGAGGAATTCTTGGCGTTTTCCCCGGTCAACTTTACCAACCCGCAGGAAAAGCTGGTTGTCTAGGGCAACTGGACTGGCATACGTATCATCTCCAAGTTTGTTTTCTGCGATTTTTTCAAAGCGATCTCCGGATGCTTTGAAGATCACGGTCGTGCCGTTTTTAAGGGTGGCGTAAATGTGGTCACCGACCGCCAGTGGTGAAGCCATCACGCCCCGTCGACCAATTTTTTCGGACCACTTTTTCTCTCCAGTTTTAGCATCCCAGCAATAAGCTCTGCCATCGTCAGCGATTGCGTAAATCAAGTTGTTGTGTGAGAGGAGAGATTGTTCATAACAAACGACTTTATTTTGCCAGACCTTAATACTGGTTCCATCGGCTTTGACTCCGGCGGTTTCTTTCTCGGGAAAGCCACCGCTCGCAAAGATCATATCGTCCGTCCACACAATAGTTCCGCACATCGATTTAGCTCCAGCTTCGACTTCCCAGTTTAGGTTGCCGGTGGTGGGTCCATAGCTCGAAAACTTATTAATGCCGGAAATGAAGAGCTGCTCTTTGCCCGCAACAGTTGCAACGACAGGTGTGGCCCAGTAGTCATGTCCGGCTCTCGGAGTCTTCCAGACTTCGTCCCCATTGGATGATTTTAAAGCGGTTAGAAACCCACCTTTTTCAGTTCCAATTACGACGATGAGATTCTCTTTGTGGAGGATTGGAGTGGAGCCAAATCCGAATGGGTATGATGGGAGATAATTTCCCACGGTTTTAGACCAGATGATTTTTGCATCGGGTGAAACAGCTGTGACCTTTATTTTTTTATCGTTTTGAAAAGTAACGAGGATGTTTTGACCATCCCACTGGGCAGATGCTGAAGCAGGAGAGTTTTCCGAATGGAGTGGTGTAGGGAAGCCATCTTGGTGAACCACCTTGGACCAGATGATTTTTCCGGTTTTACGATCAATGCATAGGAGTGATTGAGTTGATTTTTTTTGGTCAGCGGAAGTCAGATAAATTCTTCCCTTAACAACAATCGGGGTGGAATGACCGCGGCCAGGAATAGCAGTTTTCCAGCTTACATTCTTGTCTTTTGACCACTCAATCGGCGGCTTGGCCGTGCTCGGAGCATGATTGTTTTGGTCCGCGCCGCGCCACTGGGGCCAATCGGCGGCATGGAGTGGGAAGAGAAAGGAAAGCAGAATAAGTCGCTTCATCGATCTGACTATGGCCGTTTTTGTGACTCAGGCAACGGGAGAATAAAGTATTCAGGATGGAGGAAAATGTTAAGAATTCTGCCATGCTCGCTCGCTTCGTAAATTTTTTTTGGTTGTGGACCTTCTTGGGGACCGGGTGGGCGTGGTTTGTTCCGGAGCATTTCACGTGGTTTCTTGGGGAGATTCCTGGAACGGAGCTTAAATGGGTCCCGGTAGGCTTGGGCATCATTATGCTTGGGATGGGAATGACTCTGACTTTTGCAGATTTTCGCGAGGTTTTAATAATTCCCAAGTGGGTTGTGCTTGGGATCATCGCTCAGTTTTTGATAATGCCGTTGATTGGGTGGGGCGTCGCCACAATCTTTTCGCTGCCGGCCCAGTTCAAACTTGGTATCATCTTAGTGAGTTGCTGTCCGGGAGGGACGGCGTCAAATGTGGTGACTTATCTGGCGCGCGGTAATCTTGCATTGAGTGTCATGATGACAATGTGCTCGACTCTATTGGCAATAGGATTGACTCCGTTACTGACGAAGACTTACGCATCTGCGATTCTTAAAGTTGATGCATGGAGTATGGTCGTCTCGATGGTGATGATCGTTCTTCTGCCCATTATGGTTGGGTTGGTTTTGAATTCGCTTGCAGGCAAGAGGCTGGAAGCGATCAAGAAGGGGTCACCTCTGATCTCGGTCTTTGTGATTGTGCTGATCGTTGCCGCGGTGGTTGGCGCGACAAAATCAAACATTCAAGCGCATTGGCAAACCTTGCTTCCCGCGGTCTTCATAGTGCACGCTTTCGGATTCGCCTTGGGATATCTTTGGGGAAGGGTTTTTGGTTTGAAGGAGAAAGAATGCCGGACATTTTCGATTGAGGTTGGAATGCAAAATTCCGGTCTTGGCTCACAATTGGCAAAAACTCATTTCACGTTAATGGCAGCAGCACCGTGTGCCATTTCGGCTTTTTATCACTGCATGATTGGGAGTTTCCTTGCGAGCCTGTGGCGGCGATGTGCGAGGGGTGAGCAACCATCAGAAGATCGTTAGGCCGAAATTAAACGTGGCGATGATAAAAGCCTGTTTATCTTCCCTGCTTTTGCGGAGGTCGGAGAGGAATCACTCGTCCTTAAAATTAGGATCGAGACGATGGGTGTGGTCAGGAAAATTAAGTTTGATGCTTTCGGTGGAAGGCGTGCCTTTTGGGGGAGTAGGGAAAGTTGTTTTTTTCTTCGTAAGACTGTGGTCGGTGAAGCCGTGAAGAAAACCGAGAAGGTCGGTGATTTCTTCGTCGGTTAGGCCTAGGTCACCTAGGTCGTCGTGGTTAACGGTTTCTGGGTAGTCCGTGACGCCCCAACGTTCGGGTTCGAGGTCGCGCTTGTTGTAGAATTCAAGTACTTCGCGGAGTGTTTTAATTGAGCCGTTGTGAAGATAAGGTGCTGTGAGTTCAATATTGCGGAGGCTAGGAGCGCGAAATTTTCCAAAGTCTTCCGAGTTACCGGTGACAGCGAAGAGGCCAGGGTCTTTCTTGCCTGAGGCGGGTCCTCCGAGATTATCATATCCGAAGTCGGAGAGCAGTGGTTTTCTCCAGTTTTGAGGTTCTAGGAGGTGGCAGTCGGCACAGCCGCCCGAATTTTTGTAAATATCGAGCCCTCGTTTTTGAGATAGGGATAGAGCGTCTTCGTCTCCTGCTTGGTAACGGTCGAAGGGAGAATCGAAAGGGCGGAAGGATGGGGACTTTAGGAACTCAACAAGCGATCGAAACACAAGATAAGTGAGTTTGTCGTTATCTTTGAGAACACTTTGCGGGAATTTTTCTTTATAGGTCGATTTACGTATTTTCTGAGCAAGGTCCGCCTTGTTTTCGAGGTTCATTTCATGGTTTTCGAAGAAGGGCTGTCCCACTTGCTCGAAAAGGTCTTTGGCTCGTCCGTCGTAAAAAAGACCGCCTTCCCACGCGAATATTTCGGTCCCATCTGGGAGTAGAACATCTTCGTATGCAAAGGGCGGAATGAGTGCTGCATACATAAGAGATGGAGCGTTTCGATTGCCCAAAAAGGATGCGCTTGCTCCAGGAGAGATGCGTCTGGGGTCGGCAAATGCGTAGGTGGGGTTGTGGCAAGTCATACACGACTGACCGGGAGGATTTGAAAGGTTTTTATCGGTAAAGACAGAACGCCCGATCTCAGCGAGATCGGGCGCAGCTTGAATTGTAGTGACTCCGCAGAGTAATGAAACGAGGAGACGGAGCATTAAAGAGTGGAGTCAGAGGTAATGTGGCTATGCTACTTCTTTTTAGTGCCGAAATGTTTCTCAAAATCGTGCATCAGGTCATGAAGTTTAGCGACATTCGTCGCGTCGGTAGACTGTTTGCACTTCATGGCGGTAACAATGATCTGATGGCAGAGTTGGAGTTTGGCCAGGTAGGTTGCTTTGTCAGATTCGGCTTCAGTGAGTTTGAGGCGTTGGGCTAGGAAGTAGTTGAGGGTTTTGTCTTGGATCGCTTGTGCGTGAGACTCCTTATTCGTGATCCACCGGGTCAATTGGTGGGCGTTTTTTGAAGGGTTCTTGGAAAGTTCGATGATCTGTTTAGAAGCCTTTTCGATGGTCTCGAAGTCTGTGTGCATTGACTCGATGACGTTGTTATCGTTATAGATACCACAGGGGATCTGACAGTGAGCTGAGATCGTTGCAGGAGAGAGGAAAGAAAAGGCGCAGAGAGCGAAGATTGAAGTTTTCATATCGAGAAAACCTTAACTGATTGGGCTAAAGGCGCAAGAAACGAAAAAGCAATCAAGCGGCGACGAAAAGATAAGGGGTTAGATTCTCGTTTGGTGTAAAGCAGAGCTCTGGGGTTTTCGGGTTACCCACTTTTTAGCAGATGCTGTCATCGCATCTATACCGAGATCCATTGTCCAAGGGTTTTACTAAAAGGAAAGATTAGCCTGTTTATCAGAGAAGATTTTGCTGGAGTTTTTGAAGAAATATCGCTGAGGCCGAAGCAACATTGAGTGAGTCTGTCCCTCGTGACATTGGGATATGAATGAGCTGATCACAATAGGATTCAATAGTCTTGTTGAGGCCGAAGTCCTCCGGCCCCAGAAGGAGGGCGATTTGATCGGGAATTGGTTGGTAGTCGTTGATGGGAACGGAAATTCCAGAAAGGCTCGCACCCAGAATATGGTGGGTTTTTTTAATCTCGGCGAGATCTGAGATGAAGTCTTGAGCTCGTCGGACGGGAAGGTTGAAAAGGTTGCCAGCGGAGGCTCGAATAGCTTTGGCATTAAATGGGGAGGCGCCCTTGCCTAGAAGGATGCCCTCTCCACCCAATGCGGCAGTGTTACGAATAATTGTGCCTAGGTTTCCGGGGTCGGCAATCTCGGGGAGAAGAACGAGGGTCCCTTTCGTTACCTCAGAAAGAGGCGGGTTTATTGGTTTGCGAGCAATCGCGAGATAGCCGCGGTGGAAATGAAAACCAAGAAGAGATGACGCTTCGTCACGGGAGAGATCCTTTCCAATACGAATGATTTTATCGATTGAATATGAAGAATCTTGGAGGCGCTCAACCGGAATTTGGCCTTCTACGATAAAGTGAGTTTCGGTTTCCCCTTCTTGTAGGAGGTTACGCCAATCGATCATATTATTTGGATCCAGGTCAGGTCGTGACGTGATGAGGGAAAAGGAAAGAGGTTACGGGTGGGCCTTGATATCACAAGATTGAGAGATTTGTCGCCATGTAAAATCTTTGTGGAGCATATCTCCAAGGAATGAGTCCCTTGGAGCAAGACGATGGGCGTTAACGAGTTTGGCTGGGTTGGTGAGGCGGGAAAAGAGGACATGTTTAATTTTTGATTTAGCAATCGATTTGTAACCATATCCTTCTGGGTAGTTTGCGGACCAATAGTGGATCTGATCTCCATGCGAACCAAGGTAGATCACGGAGTGGCCTCGTTCTTTTTTTCCGATGGCATTAGTCCACCACATCTTCATGAAGTCTCCGGGGTTTGCGTGATCATACGAGGTGAAGTTAATTCCACATTTAAGATCAGAAAAAAGCTTCGCCGTGCCTGGCCCATTGGCATTCCAGCGCCCGAAGATTTCCTCACCATCTTTGACTCCTAGATCGGCGAAACGGGTATATTTACCTTCCGGTAGAAATGTGGAATTTCGGAGGCGAAGTTGCTCAATCGTACGGAGGAAGACGAGATAAGTGGCGCCGGAGCAGAAGGTGGAATTGGCCGCTTTGAGATCCTGTTTGATAATTCCATTTTTTAGGGAGACACTGGAGGCGAGCCTGTCGACTGCGGCCTGAGATGCATCATAGCCACATCCTTTTGGCATCGATCTTACAGAGGTAAGGACGATCGAATTGATTTGAGTATTCGTTACTTGCGTTCTGACCTGGGAACAGGAGGGCAGCGCGGCAGCTAGAATAATGAAGGTCAATCTCACGCTAGTAACCTAGCCATGGTCCTAGCCACTTTTCAACTTCTTCAGTAGTTAGTTCTTTCCGCGCCGAGTAGTCTTTAATCTGATCTTTTTGTAGATTATCTATCATGAAATAGTGCGAGTCGGGATGGGAAAAGTAGAGGCCGCAAACCGCTGATCCAGGATGCATCGCGCATGATTCAGTAAGTTCCACAGCAGTTTTCTCTTTGGCTTGGAGAAGCTCAAAAAGGATGCGTTTCTCAGTATGGTCGGGTTGGCTCGGGTAGCCGGGAGCAGGACGAATTCCTTGATATTTCTCGTGGATGAGCTCCGATTGACTAAATTGTCCGGGGCGTTCGATTCCCCAAGCGATACGGGCTCGGTGATGTAAGAGTTCAGCAAAAGCTTCAGCAAAGCGGTCCGCAAGGGCTTGGACCATGAGCGCTTCGTCGATGTCATTCTGTACACGAAGTTCTGACGCCCATTCATCTGCTCCGTGAATACCAACGACAAAGCCCCCGAGGTGGTCTTTCTCTGGTGAGACGTAGTCGCTGAGGGCATAATTAGGTTTTCCAGACTTTTTATTTTGCTGGCGAAGGGTGTGGAAAGTGACGTTTTGATCGGGTAGATGGATGTCATCTCCAACTGCTTTGGCGGGGAAAAACCCGTAAATCCCGGAGGCGGTAAAACGCTTTTCGGTAATGATTCTCTCAAGAAGCTCTTTAGCTTCAGAGTAGAGTTGTTTCGCGACCTTTCCTCCTTCCTTATTCCGGGTTTTGAGTGTCTCAGTTTCGGGGTTCCAAACACCACGTAACTCCCAAGTATGGAAGAAGGGGGTCCAGTCGATGTAGTTTGCAAGCTCGCGTAGCGATTGGGATTTGATAGTGCGAGTCCCGGTGAATTCGGGGATAGGTGGGTTGTAGTTTTCCCAGTTTATCGTGACCCTGTTAGTACGAGCTTGTCCGATGGAGAGAGCTGGCTTCTTTTTGCTTCCGTTAAATTTCTCTCGAGCTCTTTGATGGTTTTCCTCGTTGGTGTTGATGAAAACTTGGCGATCTTCGGACAGAAGGGCGGTTGTGACCGGGACAGACCGAGAAGCGTCGAGGACGTGAACAAGTGGACCTGTATAATGTCCCGCAATTTTGATGGCGGTATGAGCGGCGCTTGTCGTGGCTCCGCCGATAAGGATTGGAATATTTCTCTTTCCAAAACCTCGTTTTTCGGCCTCCTTGGCGACGGTGATCATTTCGTCGAGCGAAGGGGTAATGAGCCCAGAGAGGCCGATTATATCGGCGTTGTGTTCCTCGACGGCATCTAGGATCTTATCGCAGGAGACCATCACACCCATGTCGACTACATCGAAGCCGTTACAGATGAGGACTACGCCAACAATATTTTTCCCAATGTCGTGAACGTCACCTTTAACGGTTGCCATAATGACTTTTCCGTTCGAGAAGGATTTGGTTGCGATGGCGCGTGCTTCAGACTCAGAGAGAGCGGAGTTTTCCGAACGAAGGAAGGACGTTTGGTTTATAATTTTTTCCTCCCGCTCCTCTTCCATAAGTGGCTCAAGCCATGCCACTGATTTCTTCATAACTCGGGCAGATTTCACGACCTGAGGAAGGAACATTTTGCCAGCTCCAAAAAGATCGCCGACAATCCCCATACCATCCATCAGAGGTCCTTCGATGACGCTGAGGGGTTTCTTATACTTGGCAAGGGCCTCTTCAGTGTCGTCGTCAATGAATTTATCAATTCCCCTTAGGAGAGAGTGTTCGAGGCGTTTTTCGACGGGCTGTTCGCGCCAGCTAAGATCCTCAACGAGTTTCTTAGCTCCCTGGCCTTTGAATTCCTCAGCGAGGTCAAGAAGACGCTCAGTTGCTCCGTCGTCTTTGTTGAGTAGGACGTCTTCAACTGCAGTGAGAAGGTTCTTCGGGATCTCGTCGTAAACCTCAAGCATACCGGCATTAACAATGCCCATGTCCATTCCGGCTTGGGTGGCGTGGTAAAGAAAAGCCGAATGCATGGCTTCGCGAACGGCATTATTACCTCGGAATGAGAAAGAGATATTTGAGACACCTCCGGAGACTTTTGCGAAGGGTAGATTATCTTTTATCCAGCGGGTGGCATTGAAGAAATCGAGGGCGTAATTGTTGTGCTCTTCGATGCCAGTGGCAACAGTGAGAATGTTTGGGTCGAAGATGATGTCTTGGGGTGGAAAGCCAACCTCATCAACAAGGATGTCGTAGGCTCGTTTGCAGATACGACATTTGTCTTCGTAGGTGGCGGCCTGACCTTGTTCGTCGAAGGCCATGACGACAACGGCCGCACCATAGTTAAGGATGTGTCTCGCGTTGGTTCGGAAGGCTTCTTCTCCTTCCTTGAGCGAGATGGAGTTGACTATGCCCTTTCCTTGAAGGTGTTTGAGGCCTTCCTTAATGATTTCCCATTTCGATGAATCGACCATGATTGGGACGGCCTGAATGTCAGGTTCGGCCTGAATAAGGTCGAGGAATTTAGCCATCATAAGTTTTCCGTCGATGAGGCCATCGTCGAAGCAAATGTCGATGACGTTTGCTCCGTTTTCAACCTGCTGGCGAGCGACTTCGAGAGCCTCTTCTAGCTTGTCTTCCTTAATCAATTTTCGGAAGCGAGGAGAGCCGGCCACGTTGGTCCGCTCTCCAATCATTAGAAAATTTTTGTCAGGAGTATGATTGTAAGCTTCGGTACCGGAGAGTCGGAGGAAGCGCGGGAGTTGAAACATTTGAAATTTGAGCAGTATGATTTTTAACTGTGAATCAGGCAGGTAATCTACGCGGTGACAAGAGAAGGGACGGGACGTGGGGCTTTACCTTGTACTGATTTAGCAATGGCGGCGATGTGTTCAGGAGTGTTGCCGCAACAGCCGCCAGCCAGGTTGAGGAGTCCGGCATCGGCAAAGGCGGCGATGTAATCGTGCATGTCCTTTGGTTCAAGATCGAACCCTGTCGGAGCAAGCGGGTTTGGGAGTCCAGCGTTGGGATAACACGAGATGTGGGTGGTTGCTGCTTTTCCAAGGTCGCGGAGAAAGGGCTCCATGAGATCTGGGCCAAGCGAGCAGTTGAGGCCAACAGCAAGGGGGTCAATGTGAGCGAAGGTGTTCCAGAGGGCTTCGACTTTTTGGGCAGAGATCATGGTTTCGCCACCACGACCAACGGCGGCGGAAATAATGACAGGTGCTTCGGTTTGCGATTCCTTTATGGCGACCAGAGCTGCTTTGGCATTAAGAGAATCAAAAATGGTTTCAACCATGAGAATATCGCAGTCTTCTTCTAGGAGAGCGTCGATTTGATGGCGGTAGGTTTGTTTGACCTGATCAAAGGTGACGGGGCGGAATGAAGTGTCGTTTGGATCGACAACGTTGGTGAGAGAAACTGTAAGGGGGCCTATGGCTCCGGCGACATAACGTTTTCGTCCGTCATTTTGGGAAACTCGGTCGGCTTGCTCTTTGGCGATTTGGACTGATTTCACATTAATTTCGTGAACAAGATCCTGAAGTTTATTGTTATTTATAACTTTTTTATCAAAGAACTCAGGATCTTTGATGCCGCCACTTTTGCGCGGATCTTGGACGAAAAATTCAGATTGAGCTAAAACAGTTCCAGAGAAAGTATTGGTTTCGCAGATGTCAGACCCGGCTTCGTAAAAACGCTTGTGGATGTCACCGATCACGCTCGGTTGGGTGATAGAAAGAATGTCGCCGTTATTTAGGAGATCTTCGTTATTATCCTGAAAACGCTCGCCACGGGCATCTGATTCGCAGAGTTCATAGCCGCGGATAGTTGTCCCCATAGCTCCATCTAGGACTAGGATACGCTCGCGGAGGGCTGACTTGAGTTCTTCGCTAAGGTTAAGTGTCATTGGCTTGTCTTCCGCGAACTTTCGGAAGAATTAGATGATTTTCAAGTTCAAATCTACATATCGCGATATGTTGATAAGTTTAATTGAGTGTGCACGGTCTTCAAGAAACAGGCCATTAAATCACCTTTTTTTCCATTGCTAAGCAAGTTTTGAAGGCACATAATTAGCCGACGGCGTGATTCGCCCTCAGCAATCCAACTATTTTAAGTTATCGCTAGACCAAGAAATTTTCGAAGAGGCGGCGGCGGTGGCCGGCGGCGGGGTCGTCGTAATGTCGACAAGAGCAATCGTAATTCGGATGAAGGCGATGAGCAAAAGTCTGTCGAAATTGAAGGCACGATCGCAGCCGTTTTAGCCGGAACAATGTTCAAGGTGGCTCTTCCGAGTGGTCATGAGGTTCTCGCGCACATCTCTGGAAAGATGAGAAAGCGATTTATTCGCCTCGTTGTTGGCGATCGTGTGAAAATGGAAATGTCACCCTACGATACTACGAAGGCGCGAATTGTATTTCGTCTTGGTTGATTTCCACTTCCTTGCCGTGTCCGGCGGGGCTTAATCTTCTTCATCCTTGCGGGGGCTAGCCGAGAAGACTATACCCTTCTAATGCTATTCATGTGGCAGGCTACTTAACCAGAATCGTTATTTTGGGACTTGTTGATCAAATTAGACGCTGGAGATTAGTCCAGCAGGGGCTTTCTTCTGGTAAGAAGCGTCGCACCAACACCGATGGTGGTGCCTTGGCTGCAATGGACCGTAGTCTGATCGTTCGTGGAGCACTGTATGTGGGATTTAGTCTCGGTATGCTCGCTTTGTTCTCCGGTCTTCAGCATGTTGATTCTCGAGCTGCCGAAGCGGTCGTCATTCTGATCTGTGGCCTTGCCATTTTCCACCTTAACCATCAACAGTCGGCCCAAAGGAACGGCAGCGTGTTACTGATCTTTGGTGGTATCTTGATTCACCTATGGGTGGTGAAATTGGCCAATGGGGTGGCTTTGCAGTCTGACCTAGGGGAGCATTATGAGTTTTTGGTGATGCCAATCGCGCTCGCCCCGATGGTGCATTCGGTCTTACTTGGCCAGCGTGCCGGGGTTTATTCCTCGGTCTTTGTAAGCCTTTTTGGGGCATTGACGATTCCAAGTGATGATCGCTGGGCTTTCTTTGCGATTAGCTTAATCTGCGGCCTAACGTCGGTCTTTGCTACGAAGCGAGTGAGTAAACGGGGGCGTCTCCTGCGAGCTGGTTTTTGGGTTGGTGTTATGGCGCTTTTGGTGGATTTAGTTTTCGCCAAGATTTCGGTGAGTGGTCTTCAAATGTTTAGCAGCGAAAGTTGGACAATTTTTGGGAAATCCTGTTTGATTGCGCTTTCGACTGGTCTTCTAACCGGTCTTTTCGTCGGTGGAGTGCTTCCTCTGCTCGAAGGTCTGTTTGGTTTGACGACTGAGATCTCATGGCTTGAGCTCAGTGATTTGAATCATCCGCTGCTCCGGAAAATGCAGATCGAGGCACCGGGAACGTTTCACCATAGCCTAATTGTGGCGTCGTTAGCGGAAAGTGCCGCGGAGGCGATCGGGGCAGATGCGGTAATGAGTCGTGTCTGCGCTTATTTTCACGATATTGGGAAACTGAATAAGCCCGAGTATTTTATTGAGAACCAGGGTGGCATGAATCCTCACGACGGGCTGACACCGACTATGAGCGCTCTTATTATTGTTGCGCACGTCAAAGATGGCGTTGATCTGGCGATCAAGAACAAGCTGAACCCAAGGATTCTTGACGTGATTCAAGAGCACCACGGCGATTCGTTGGTGTATTATTTCTATCGCAAGGCTCAGGAGCGGCTTCAAAAGCACGAAGTTGATGAGGGTCATGGGACGACTGATTCCGATGATCTTCCTAGAGTGGATGAAAAAAGTTTTCGTTATCCGGGGCCGATTCCTCAGACCCGTGAGAGTGGGATCATTTCGCTTGCAGATGCTATAGAAAGTGCGTCGAGAACAATTTCGAAGCCTTCTCCGAGTAGAATCCGGGCTTTGGTGGACGAGATTGTTTTTAAAAGGGTGCGAGATGGTCAGCTGGATGCGACGGGTCTGACTATGACCGACTTAACAATGGTTCGGAAAATTTTTGCATCGACTCTTAGAAGCATGTTACACGCGCGAATCGAGTATCCCAAAGAGCAGATTGAAGATGCTCCTTCAGATCTTTCTAGGAAGGGCGGTAAATTGGTTCCAGTTGAGGATATAGAAAAGGAACGCCGCCGGCGGTAGAGAGATAGCGAATGGTTGAAATTTATCCGAAATGCTTGTCACGGAGTTTTTCAGTCGAGCTCCTAAAACGGTTGGAATCTGGTTGGCGTGAAATCTTTGAGATTCTGCATAAAATTGGGAAAGGCGTCATTTCTGATCTAGAGCTTATTGAGATAACCTTTCTTGATGACGATGAGATGGCTCGCTTACATGGTGAGTTTTTGGGAGATGCAACAACAACAGATGTAATCACCTTTGATCATGGCGAACTCCTTATTGGGGTCGAGACTGCTGAACGACAATCCCTTGAATTTGAGACGAGTATCCATCGGGAGATCGCACTTTATGGCATTCATGGAATGCTTCACCTCGCCGGTTTCGATGATAGAGACTCCCTGAAAGCCAAGTTGATGGAAAGACGTCAAAAAGACCTTTTTAGTAAGGTATTTGCCGATCTTGTCTAATTGACAGATTTTTTTACCAGATTCGGTTCCGACTGGTTGACACCTTAGTCTCATTTCCGCAATGTCGTCCAGACAGAGGGTCAATGGTGGTCAAACCACCCTTTGCCACACACCTAAAAACGCACACCGAATTTTACACCGTGTATTCCAACGAAGATTATTTGATTCAGTTATTGACCGAAGGAGGGCACTTGACCTCCGAGCATGTGGCCGACATCCGGGGAAAGCTCGGAGACGATGGCTTGATCCAACATTTCCTTGATCATGGAGATGTTACCGAGACTGCCATTGCCGAGGTTTCCGCGGCAAATGTTGGGACCCATGTTGCTGATCTTGCCAATGGATTCATTGATCCAGCCTTCAAGAGCTTTCTCAGCCTGGCTGATTGTCGGCGCTTTAATGCTGTACCGTTTTACGATGATGGTTCTTACCTCAGCATTGCCCTTGCAGATGTGCTGGATTTTGAATCTCAGGATGCAATTCCTCACATTGTAAAGCGTGAGTGTCAATTCTACGCAGCACCGCTGAAGGGCATTCAAACGGCGTGGGAACAGATCTTTGGAGATGAAGTGGGTCAGGCTGATGCCAGCGAACTTCAGGTAGTTGGGGACATTGGTTCTGACGATTCAGATGCACCAGTCATCAAATTGGTCTCGGGGATTTTGGTCGACGCATTTAAGATGCGAGCGAGTGATATTCATATTGAGCCTCTTGAAACCTCGCTACGGATTCGAAACCGTCTGGATGGTAAGCTCATCGAGGTCGCTAGTCATCCCAAGAAGCTTTTGCCGGCAGTTATTGCACGTCTAAAGGTGATGAGTAGCTCTATGAGTATCGCGGAGAAACGGATTCCTCAGGATGGTCGAATTCAAATTAAAATGGGGGGAAAAGAGGTTGATCTTCGTGTTTCGTCAGTTCCATCCAACCATGGAGAGAGCATTGTTATGCGTATCCTTGATAAGTCTGCCCTGAGTCTTGGACTGCCGCAGTTGGGATTCCTTTCTGATGACCAGGCAATTTTTGCAGAATTACTAAGACTGCCAGATGGTATCATTTTGGTGACTGGCCCGACTGGATCAGGTAAAACAACGACTCTCTATGCTTGTTTGAACGAAATCAACAAGCCAGACAAGAAGATCATTACTGTTGAGGATCCCGTGGAATATGAGCTTGCTGGAATCAATCAGGTAATGGTGCGCGCCGACATCGGAATGACCTTTGCGGCGGCTCTACGTTCGATGTTGAGACAGGCACCAAACATCATCATGGTGGGTGAGATTCGAGATGGTGAAACTGCAAATATTGCGATCAATGCGTCGCTGACTGGTCACTTGGTGTTCTCTACCCTCCATACCAATGATGCTCCCAGCTCAGTGGCCCGACTGGCAGATATGGGAATCAAAAATTTCCTCATCGCTTCTGCGGTCCGCGCAATTCTAGCTCAACGATTAGTTCGTAAGCTTTGCGATAAGTGTAAGGTGCCTGCAACCCTCGACGAGAAGGAGTTGCGAATGCTGAACATTGATCCATCCCAGCTGGCTGAGTCTAATATCATGGGTCCGGGAGGATGTGAGGCCTGCCGTGATACCGGTTATCGCGGTCGAATTGGCATCTTTGAGATCTTTCTTGTTGATGACGAAGTTCGTCACCTGATCAATCAGGACCTGAGTACTCCGCAGCTCCGTCGCCGCGCCCGGGAATTGGGGATGCGGACACTTCGAGAGGACGGGATTCGAAAAGTTCTCGTTGGGATGACCTCGGCGTCCGAAGTCATCGGGGTCACAATGTCTGATTCCGAGTAAATATTTTCACACCTAAATAAACTTATACCTTTTTTATTACGATGGATAACAACCAAGTCCTCGATCTCTTTGTCAGTCGCAGTATGATCGACGGTGCCCTTAAGGCTGACGTGCTTGCGGCAGTCGAAAACACCGGAAAAGAAGCTGCCGAAATTCTTGTCGATTACCAAGTCGTCAATTCGCGTGACGACATTTGGCCGATTATTGCCCAGGAGCTCGGAGCCGAGTTTGTGGATTTCAGCGATTTTGAGCCCCCCGAGGCACTGCTATCGCTGGTTCCTGCCGGACTGGCCCGACTTCACGGCGCTTTGCCGGTTGCTTACGACGAGGGCAATATTTCAGTCGCCCTGACGGACCCGCTTAACCCCCAAATACTTGAGGATCTTCGCTTCGCTGTTGGTCATGAACTTACCTTAGTTGTGGGTGCTGATCATCTTGTTGAGCAAAAAATCAACGAGCTTTACGGAGGAGAAGAGAAGGCGATGGATGATATTCTTGGTCAGCTTGACGGCGGGCTGACATTCAAGGGGGGCGAAGCAGAGATGGAGGACGAGGCCAACTCGGCCCCCATCATGCGCTACGTTGACCTTGTTCTTTATCAGGCGATCAAGGAAAAAGCTTCCGATATTCATTTCGAGCCTTTTGAAACTGAGTTTAAAATTCGCTATCGGGTTGACGGGATGCTCTACGAGATGACTCCGCCGCCTGTTCACCTAGCCCTTCCGATCATTTCTCGTGTGAAGGTGATGGCGAACATGAACATTGCAGAGCGACGCATTCCTCAGGACGGGCGTATCGTGAAGCAAGTTGGAGATCAGTCTGTTGATATGCGTGTTTCATCGCTTCCGACCCAGTATGGTGAGAGTGTTGTGCTTCGTGTCTTGGACCGGAACTCCGTGAACCTTAATCTGGATAATTTGGGACTGCCTCAGCATATCCATGGCTATATCCACGACACGATCCGGATGCCGAACGGGATTTTCATTGTGACAGGGCCAACTGGTGCTGGAAAAACTACTACTCTGTATGCCGCTCTCCGCGAGATTAACAAGATAGACACCAAGATTCTGACGGCAGAGGATCCAGTAGAATACGATGTAGATGGGATCGTTCAGGTTCCAGTTAATGACGCTATTGGGATGACTTTCGAGAGAGTGCTTCGAGCTTTTCTTCGGCAGGATCCTGATAAAATTCTGGTGGGAGAAATGCGAGACCTTGATACCGCAAAAATTGCGATTCAAGCTTCATTGACCGGTCACCTCGTGCTCTCTACTCTTCACACTAACGATGCTGCTGGAGCGGTGACTCGACTGGTTGATATGGGAACTCAACCATTCTTGGTTGCCGCTTCTCTGGAAGGGATCTTGGCTCAGCGACTTTTGCGAACGATTTGTCCGGATTGCAAGGCTCCCTACGAGCCTAGTGAAGCTATCCTCACTCAACTTGGAGTGGCTCCACACGAACTTGGAGACAAAAGCTTTTTCACTGGGAAGGGCTGTAAAACTTGCGCTGATTCTGGCTATAAAGGGCGCGCCGGTCTATACGAGCTTTTAAATGTCAGCGATCCTATTCGTGAGCTTATCATCGACAGGGCGCCGGCAGTGGTGATCAAGCAAAAAGCAATTGAGCTTGGCATGACTACACTCCGCGAAGACGGTCTTCGTTGTATTTACGAAGGTCGCACGACAATCGAGGAGGTTTTGAAGTATACCTAATCACCTCAACCTTGGGGATAAGTCGGCGGATTCAATTAAGATTTCGTCATTTGAAGCTTCCCCAACCTTTCTCTAAATCTTTAGAACTAACCACACACAATATCTCATGGCTAATTTTCAATACATTGCACTCGATTCCAAGGGGGAACAAAAGACCGGAGTTAAGCAAGGCAATTCGGATGCGGAAGTAATTCAAGCCCTTCGAGGAGAAGGTCTTTACCCCACCCAAGTTGTCCCTGAGGGGCAGGGGACGATTTCTGCAACTCCTGGCAAGAAGGGGAAGAAAAAGACCAAGCGTAAAGCCAAAGGTAGCAAAGCGAGTAAAGTAGGTGGTAAGGTTAAGCCCAAGATTCTCATGATCTTCACCCGTCAATTGGCCACTCTGATTGACTCCGGACTGCCTCTTCTTCGTGGTTTAAACGTTCTTGGTAAGCAGGAGCCTAATCCAGTTCTTCAAGCGACGATCAATAATATTGGGGAGTCTGTTCAAGGAGGCTCAACTTTCTCGGAGAGCCTAGGTCAGCACCCTAAGATGTTTAATAAGCTCTATGTGAACATGGTGAAAGCTGGTGAGCTTGGCGGTGTTCTTGAAGTGGTTCTCACTCGCCTCGCCGAGTATCAGGAAAAGGCCCATAAGTTGAAAGGGAAGATCGTTTCAGCGATGGTCTATCCGCTAATCGTGATGTTTATCGCGGTCGCAATTATGAGCTTCCTGATGTTGTTCATTGTTCCCAAGTTTCGCGACATGTTTCGCGATATGGGAGATGGAGCTCAGCTTCCTTTGATTTCCCGTGTGGTCTTCGGATTCTCCGACTGGATGTTAGCTCGTGATGCCTTTCTCCCGAATTCGGTTTGGATCCTTTTCATCGCAGTAGGAGGTTGGAGTGCCTTTGGGGCTTGGGCTAGAACGGTTAAAGGTCGAAGTATGGTCGATGGTCTCAAACTTAAGATTCCAATCTTTGGTGATATCCAAAGAAAGAGTGCAATCGCCCGCTTCAGTCGGACACTCGGAACCTTGGTAACCTCTGGTGTTCCAATTCTTCAGGCTCTTAATATTACGAGGGATACCGCGGGTAACGTGGTTGTTGCCGAGGCGATTGATAAGGTTCATGACGCTGTAAAAGAGGGTGAATCAATTGTGACGCCAATGACGGGGTCAGGAATTTTCCCCAACCTCGTGGTTTCGATGGTCGACGTGGGGGAGGAGACTGGGCAATTGCCCGAAATGCTTTTGAAGATTGCAGATGTCTATGATGATGAGGTTGATGGCGCGGTGACTGCGCTGACCTCAATTCTAGAGCCAATTATGATCGTGATCCTTGCGCTTGTTGTGGGTGCGATTGTTTTCGCGCTATTCCTCCCATTAATCAGCGTGATTCAGAAGATGCAGGGTGGCTAGGCGTCAAGACGCCATTTGATTCCTACTAATTAACCAGCTATAAAAACTGATGAACTTTGTAAAAGAACCCAAGGTAGAGCGGCTTCACAAATCTGGATTCTCGCTTATTGAACTCCTTGTAGTCGTTTCGATTATAGTGATTCTCGCCGGAATCACGATCAACGTCATGTCTTCGGTGAATCGGAAACGAGATGCCTCAACAACCTCAAAAAACATTTTGATGGTGAGGACTAAACTGGAAGCGTTTTATAATGAACAGGGTTATTACCCAGTGGGACAGGACGCCACAAGTGCATGCGTTTATAAGGCTCTTTCAGGTGATCCGACCGGTCAGGGAGCAAATCCAACGGGAACGATTTACTGGCCAGAGCTCAATGATGACCGAAATCCGGCGCTGGTGAGCGTGTTTAATGGTTTTCGAGTAATTCTTGACGGTTATGGACAATCACTTCGCTATCGTTCCGCAAGTGATACTAATGGAAACCCGGTTCAGAATGTGAAAAATGATGGCGATTTCGACCTTTGGTCGATTGGTCCTGATGGTGAGCCTAGCGACATTAACGTGAGTGGGCTTCTCAATAACGAACAAACACAGGATGATATCTGGCAGTAATTCCTGCCTGATCTCATTTTCATAAGGAACTATACGCAGGCGGAGGGTAACGATCTTCCGCCTGTTTTAATCAAGAAAGACATGTCCGAAGAGAGACAACCAGCCAAGAAGGCGGCACGTAAGACCGTGCGGAAAAAGAGTGCTACCAAGCGCGCCCCTAAAAAGAACAGTAAGTCAGCAAGCTCTGACGATCAGGAGAAAGAGCTTCCTCTTGGAGAAAAGCCCGCAAGCGAGGCTTCGGTCGAGGATAAAGACTCAAGTGGGCCGAAGGATGAAGTCGAGCCGACCCGCAAGGCTCGCGAGCCTAAGTCGGGTGTTCGCGATGCCCGCCGCGAGGTTGCCGACGGCCCCATTCTTGATGAAGTATCCGAAAAGCTTGTTCCCGATTTGGATGATTCGACAGAACCCAAGGAAAAAAGTGGTCCGAAGAAGCAAGCCCGAAAGAATGATTCTTCTGGACCTTCAAAGGAACAAGGTCAGGCCCGACAGGATTCCGGAGAACGCCGGGGCCGTGGACGCGGACGCAGGGAACGTGGTGAAAAGCGGGAAGGAAAGCCAAGGGTTGCCGTGGATTCGAAAGATCTTGCCAAAAAGGCCTGGGGAATCTTCGAGTCCGAAGTCACGGAGGAAGGGTTAGCCTTGCTGGATGATAATGGTCTCCGTGATTATGCTCGGAGTAGCTTTAACGCTGCGCGCCTTTTTCTCGAGGAAAAGGAGAGAGTTATTGGTCGCGAAAATAGGGCCAATTCTGAGAACAAAGGGCAAGGAAAGGATGCGAAGGTTGAAAACGATAAGTCGCAAAAAAACGAGGATTAAGATCGCCACTAATTCTTCGAAAGTATTTCAAGCCGGTCCACGCAATGACGTGTGCCGGTTTTTCATGACTCTTTTTCTTCGATCTGAATTCTAGGGAAGACAGGTTTTGGTTTCCCGGTTTGGTGCCCGGCTTCCAAGAGCCCCCATTTGAGTTCGCTGAGGGTGAGTTTCATTAGATCGTCCTTTTTTAATTGGCCAAAAATCTTGGCAGCCGCGTCTGGGAGAATTGGTCGGAGAAGGACGGCAAGCTGGGCGCATGACTCTGCGGTGTGGGAGAGGATCTCACCAACTCGAGAGAGCTTGGATTCGTCTTTTTTCATCTCCCAAGGTTTGTGTCTTTCTAGATACCCATTACAATGAGTGACGTGGTCATTAATGGCTTGCAGGGCAACACTGACCTCGCACTTATCCATAGCTTCGCGATAGGTGGAGACCGACTGCGCCAAGCATTCACGAAGGGCTATATCTTCAACATTATCAGTATTAGTGACACTGATGGTGGAGTTACAGAAGCCCTTGGTCATATTGATTGAGCGATTGAGTAGATTCCCTAGATCGTTTGCGAGTTCAGTATTGTAAAGCATGACAAGGCGCTCGATATCAAAGTCGCTATCTTTTCCTGAGCGAATGTCGCGGCAGAGATAATAGCGAAGAGTGTCGGGTCCAAATTTTTCGGCCAGTTCATCTGGGTCAACGATGTTTCCTAGGGACTTCGACATTTTGTCGCCCTTTACATTCCAGAACCCGTGAACGAGGAGAGTGGGCATTTCGGAAGCTTCAAAACCCATGGCGTGGAGCATACAAGGCCAATAAACCGCATGAGCTGGCACAAGAATATCTTTTCCAATGATTTGGAGGTCAGCTGGCCATAGCGAATCGAATTTGGGGAGCTCGGAGCCTTCAGGTTTTTGGTATCCCGCGAAGGAAATGTAGTTAATGAGCGCGTCAAACCAAACATAGGTCACAAAATCCGGATCGAAGGGAAGGGGGATTCCCCAAGACATCCGTTCCTTCGGGCGTGAAATACAGAGATCAGTGTCGCCGGCTCTTTCAATAGCGTTTAGGACTTCATTTTTCCGAAACTCTGGAATGATTTGTAGATCATCATTCGCAACAGTAGAGCGAAGCCACTCGGCGTGGTCGGAGAGTTTGAAATACCAGTTTTCCTCTTCGATTTCCATGACCTCACCCCATTCATCACCGAAATCACCGTGATCGTTACGATCTCGGTCAGTGAGGAATTGCTCTTGTCGGACGGAGTAGAATCCAGCGTAGGATTTTTTGTAGAGAGCTCCCTCCTTTTCAAGTTTACCTAAGATTTCTTGAACACAGGATTTGTGCCGTTCGTCGGTTGTTTCTGCCCAACCATCATACTCAACTCCAAGTTTTTCCCAGAGACGGATAAATCCCTTCGTGTTTCGTTTGGTAAGGGTAGCCACGTTTACGCCTTCGGCTTCGGCGGTTTTGACCATTTTCTGGCCATGCTGATCAACGCCGGTGAGAAAATATGATTCGACACCCTTGAGGCGTTGGTAGCGAGTTAGGACGTCGGCGAGAATTTTTTCGTAGGCGTGCCCGATATGCGGTTTGCCGTTTGGATAGTCGATGGCAGTAGTGACGTAGAACATGGTTTTAGATCGTTCAGGGTTGCGAAGTATCGAAGAGATGTCCGGCCTGGCGCAGGACTAGGTGTGATAAATGAAGCGGCCCAATAAAGGTTCAGAGCTTGGTGACTTTTCCTCCCATAGAGAGAATTCGCGCGTTTCCCTTCGCGTGTTCTGCCTCGGCGATTTGTCCATCCCGGACATACATTTGAGAGAGCCCCGTCCACGCGAGGAGATCGTCTGGTTCAAGAAGAGTTGCTTTGATTCCACAACCGATCGCTTCTTTTACTTTTTCGAGTTTCAGAAGGGTCATACCGAGGGCTTGCCATCCATCGAAAAAGCGATCATCACATTCTACTGATTCCCGGTAGGCGTTTTCGGCTTTCTCGAGCTCTCCCAGAGCAAGGTTAGAATTCCCTCGCTCGAAGGCATCGTCTCGCGCGGAGTGATCAGACATTTCCTGGTTGGATCTATTGTTGCCCTTCTCTTTCTGGGGGGATAACTCCGCTCGCTGTGTAGCTGTCATAGAGCCAGTTCGATAAAGCAACAAATCGTATGCTACTTGTAATAGACTCGTAAAGTGTCCCGAATTCAGTCTCAAATTCATCTTTCTTTGCGAGCTCGCGTTTTTCGACAAAAATGATTTGGGCTTGCGTTGCTTCTTCTTCTGATGGAGTAAAGTAGATTGGAGAAATGTTTCCGGGATTTGTATATTGGGT
>TARA_B110000008_G_scaffold266106_1_pt1 | contig 33130 bp, 30 predicted proteins | sample TARA_B110000008 | Tara Oceans TARA_B110000008 (sample SAMEA4396496) | marine metagenome | biome: Westerlies Biome; feature: [DCM] deep chlorophyll maximum layer (ENVO:01000326); material: water (ENVO:00002006), including particulate matter (ENVO:01000060) such as... | depth 40 m
GATCATTTAATTCCTGCTGCTGCTTTTTTTCCTCTTGAATTTTTAATTTTGATTCAGCATTCAAGATTTTATTGATTTCTATTCTATCTTCATCACTCAACACATTAATATGTGAATGAGTTAATTCTGTGGAGATATCATAGCTAACAAAGTTCATAAAATTTTTAGCGTAGCCAGAATAAAAATAAAATAGATGAATAAAAAGAATGATTAGCAGTGGAATCAAATTCTTATAAGAATTTGATTTAATTAATACTAAAACAATTAGTATAAATAATGATAATGAAATAATCAGAGTTAAATATGGCACATAACTCATTCTCGAAATTGATATTAAAACTGCTGAAATGAAGTAAAAAATTAAACTCAATACTAGATTTAACGGTTTATTCGCAATAAATCTAGCAATTACAAACAACATAATAGCAAAAGCTAAATATGCAAGATTATCCTTATACATCATTGATAGTGTAACCATCGATGATGGGAAGCCAAGTACTAGAATTGCTGCAATTAAATTATATTTATTATCGAAAACTTCTAATATTTTCACAAATAAAATAAATAAACAAGTATTGATCAAAGAAAAGAAAAGAATACCAAAATAGACAGCAAGTCCTGTCTTTAACTGAACCAAGTAAAAGAACTTTTCCCATGGACTAAAAGAATAGTACTCCTTGGTTCCACTTATCAAAGATTGCCATTGGTCCACCCAATCACCATGAATAAGAGTCGAAACCACACCATTACTATAGTCCCAAAAAACAAAATGTAATAAAATGAAAAAAGAAAATATATAAGATTTTCTTAATTCAAGATTCATTTTCATCAATTGTTTGAAGAAGCGATTTGTAATTCAATGGCATAAAATAATCTTTACAAAATTGAACATTTTCTTTTTTATTTTTCAGTAATTTTGGGTTTTGAATAACTGAACGTAATTCAGTAATTGAAGAAATACGGTTAATTTCCATATTATGCATAATGTCAATACCTATCTCTCCCTTTGTTTTTAAATAAATTGGAAAAAGATTACTCATTACTGCTCTGATTATTGCATTTGTTCCTCTATATATTGCAATATTTGCAAGCTTTAGATCTTCATCAAATTTGTTTTTTGAAATGATAACATTAGATGGCAAAGCCACTTCATTAAAAAAGTCTAGGCTTTCAAGATCAAGTATTGGGTGAGATCTCCATATAAATTTGTAGTTTGGAAATGCCTGTGAACAATCTAAAATAAATTTAAAAAATATCTGATACTCAGACTCTATTCCTTCTGGAAGGAAAAGAAAGGTTAAATTAAATGCTTGATCCTGAGTTCTATAATTGTTGACTTCAGTAAGCCCTTTTGGAGAGCCTAAAATCGACATTTTAACTTCATTTAAAGAATTAAGTTTACTTAAAATATTGAATGTTATTTGGCCAGAACAAAAAATATGATCAGGATTGTATTTCTTATTTATATTTCTTATTAAAGCATGTTGATATTTATTTAAGATTGTATGTTGGTATGCATAACAAAATATATTTTTATTAACTTTTCTTGCACTAGAGAAAATAATTCTCTCTCTTGAATGGCCTTCGTAGGTTGTCAAAATAGAATGAGGATTAAAAAATCCAACATATTTTTCAACAAAAAAACCAATCCTAAGTGCAGACATGCTGGAAAGTAAAATACTTGGTCTTGAGAGGACATTTAATATAGAAGATACAACAGTATCATTCAATTTAATTGATTTAATAAATCGATTAACTGATATTAATAACCTAAAAACCATTCTTATTTCATTAAAAAATCCAGATGATTTAGGAATAACAATCCTATCTAATTGATTATTACAAAGTTTTTGTTGAAGCTTTTTTGAGCTCCATGATGTCTGATTTATAAGAAGTAGTATTGGTTTTATATTTGAATATTCTAATAAGTTATTGTGCAAACTCCCGAAATATTCATCATCTAAATTACTGCATTGATTAGAGTTAGTTATATGAGACACTATAATCAAATTACGTTTATCTTTATCTAGGTTTAATGGAATATTAACCCTAAAATCAAAAAGTGTACTATTGGCTAGATTAGCCAATTTCTTCAGTAAATTAATAGATTTAGATTTAGAGTTATTTTGCTTACTGAAGACAAAACTGTAGCGTTTTAAACATTCTGGATGTTCTCTTAAAACATGAAGCATGGGTATAGAAACTACTTCATCGATTTCAGATGCAGCTTCTAAAATCTTATCGCATGCAGCACATACTTTTTTATATTGTTGTAAATCAATCAAAATACTAATTATTAATAAACCATATTTGTAATTAAATTTTTAAAAAAAATTCAAATAATAATTATAAATTTCAACATTCTGAGATGTTGAAAAAAATTTAGCGAAGATAATAAATATATGTTGAAAGTTGTAACGTTAAATGAAAAATCTATTTTGCATCTTTTTTAACCCACCATTGGTTAAAAAAGAACTCGTCCCCCATATCACACTTCTTATAAAGCATAAACCCTGCTTCAGATAATCTTTTATTCACTTTATTCGATTGTTCTGAAAAATTATAGTTAACCTCTAATAAGACACTTTCAACGGATTTTAGTACTTCAATTCCGCCTTCAAGGATCAAATGCTCAATCCCATCAACATCAATTTTAATGTATCGTGGTAGCTCAAGGTTCAAACTTGAACTTAACTTATCCATTGTAATACCCGGAACTGAATATTCAAATTTTGCAACACCTATATCATTTCCAAATTGATCAAAATTTTCACCAAATGTTGATAATGCTGATCCCCAGGAAATATTATTCATTTTAAATTTTTGAATTCCAATTCGATTTGTTAAAGGAAGTGGAACTATAGTAACTAGATCCTGAAGGTCATTATTATTAATATTTCTTGCAAGAAGCTCTAAATTAAACACTGAGGGCTCAAATGAATATACTTTGCATTTATTATATTTGGCTGCATAGATAGAATATATCCCAACATTAGCTCCAATATCCCAAAATACAGAATCAGAATCCATTTTCTCAACCCAAGTTAATGTGTCTGGCTCTTTAGTACCAAAGGTTTCACAACGGTACAAAGCAAGGTAATTAGGGACTGAAAAAACCATCTTTAGATTTTTATGTTCTACAGTAAAAGTCTTCTTATAGACTTCATCAATAACAACCTGAAAAACTTTAAAAATTAATTTTGATCTGATAAAAAAACTAATTAAGTAAGAAAGTAAATTTCTAATCCTCATATGACTCCATATTATTATTTTTAAAAAGATTATGAAGGTATTCTCTTAATTCAATCTTGCCATTAATAACAATTAAATTATGCGCAGCCCTATCGTCTTTTTGTATAGTTCCAGTTGGATCATAGTATGCTGCTTCTTTTCCAAAATAGGCAGCTATTACTGAAGGAGCTGTAAACGGCATCGATAATACAACATCAAAATTTTTACATAATCTAAAAGCTGATACGCCCGTATCAATTTCAAATACGTTATCATTTTTTACAAATTCTTTAATGAAGTCCAAGTAATCCTTATGAACTCTAGGATTATTTCTTTTACGTTTAAAGTAAACATTGACTCCTAAATCAGAACATATTGATTCAATATCGTTAAAAAAATCAACACGAACTTGATAATCGTACTTATACCACTGACCACAACTCGCAGGAATACTATAAGTTAATTTGAATGGCTGGATATCAAATAATACTACTGATGGTTTAGTAATTTTTGGAACAGAAACAGAATTATCAAGAAAACCTATAGGACCAACAACTTCTATTTCAGCTGGATAACGAATTAATTCTCTCACATATTGTGCATGATGCTCATTCCAAACCAGGTATTTAGGCCAATTTAAGATTTGAAAAAAATCTGTTACAGTAAAGTCTTTTTGATTTAGTACCTTATAATTACTAATGTGGCAAGAATAAAAATACCAAATTAACTTACTCCCTTTTGATTCAGCAATATATGTCCAAAGAGGCCTATAAAGAAGATTAGAATAGTTAAAAAAATATTTTTCAGCAATCCTATTTTTATCAGCAAATTTAAAGGCATACATATCTACTATTTCTTTAAATAAGATAATGTTCCTAAGCCTAAAAGAAAGAATAATTGCTAATAGTGAAAGGATAACTGCTGGGAAAAATTTAAAAAAGAAATTAAAAAAATCAATCTTTGGGAAATTATCTTGAGTAAAAAAAATATTGTGCTCTTCAAGAAGAGTATCACTTACATTTGCAGCACTATGAAAGATCTGCCTAGTATCATCTGGATTATTCAATTTATATTTTTTGGTGTACCAACTCATAATATCATAATGATTTTTTTCTCGTAAGGGTGGGAAACATTTTTGGTCTAAATTTAAAAAATAAACATATTTTTGATTTGTATTTACTCTCTTTTTATTTAATAGGAGATGACTAGCTAAACTTTGTAAACTAGAAAAAAAACATGCAATAGTGAATAAAAAATAAAAAAAACTACTCCAAAAAACAGATACACTAAGCCCTTTTTTTTCAACAATTCTAAGCCATTCTCGGGGTAATGGATAAATGATTTTATTTTTACGATAAATATTAAATAGAATAACTCTATTAAACATTGCTCCAAGGAGTGTAGAAAATAAATATTGATGAAAGGATAATTGAATATCAATACTTTTAGGAAAGATTAGATTTTCAATTGGTGAGCGTTTAATTTTTATTTGTTGATTAGCTATTTCGTTTTTTATCTCATTTATCAGATCTGGATTTGTTTTTTGTATTTCAAAATATCCTTTCACTGAATCAGGCTCAATTCGACGCTCAATTGAAGCTCTAAGCTGAGAAAATATTTTAATCATAACTGTATAGTAAAAAACTAGGTATCAAAAATATTAATTTTTATGATACTTTTGAAATAAGGCTCCAATCTTCATGTCCTTTTCTTTCCCAAATATGGTCAAGTCTCCAACTGTCCGCTATATTCCAAAACTCATCTTCATTAATTTCTAGATAGTCAAGAAACTCTTGAAAATATTTTTGAGGAAACTCGCCATCATATTTTCTTACTAAAGCAATAGCCTCTTCGCGAGAAATATGTCCTTCTCTTATTTCATGAGATGTGTCATCAGTAGTTCTACCAAAACCAAATTTGATAAATTTCATAAAATAATGCATGCCATCAAATTTGTCATCAATACTTGCATATTTAGTATATGTTCCTTCAGTTCTTCCTTGGTTAGCTTTAAACCCAGTATTTTCTGCAGCATAATAGTAACTTTCTTGAGGTGACCATCTATTGTAGTAACCAAAAAAATGTTTGCCTTCAATTTTTAATTTCTCCATATCTTTAAGAGCTGGTGGAGTATAGTACTTTAAATCAGCCAAATTAAAATCTTTTTGACTCATATAGTCTTTATTCTTAACTCCATAATCAATAAGATCAAGAATACTGGAACCTTTGAAATATGACTCTGTCCACTTTTTTGAAGAGATAAATGGCTTGTCAACTAATTCTGGATTTCCAGCATATTCAGCCTCTCCATTCTCACCATACATTACTAAGCTAATATTATGTTTAACAGCCATATGAAAAGGAAAGGAAACTTGCCCAAGAACAAAAACATGAAAAGCATCTCCAAGCTCCTCAAGACAAAGTCTTGCTAATTTTTTATGAATCACTCCATTAGGGTTATAAAATATATTCGCTATTCCCGAGTCACAAAGTGATTGATAATTCTCAAATCCAATTGTTGTATATCTCATGGGTGCCCATGTAACTGTCAACGGATTCATTCCATATTTATACTTTAATTGATGAGCAACATATGCGGAGTCCTTGCCTCCACTACTTGGAACAATAACATCCCATGAGCCATCAATACTTCTATGTTTATTTAATAGCTCAATTAATTCTTTTTCTCTTAACTCCCAATTAATATTATTTTTATAAATTTCAGTATTATTACAAGCACTACACACTCCAAATTTATCAAATATAATTCTTGGCCTCTGATTTGACATAACGCACTTCTTGCAAAAAGCTACTTCTTTCGGGAGGTTAGTTATCTGTTTTTCAAATGTTTTTTTCATAATATAATATCAACTAAATGTTATTAAAATTTTTTAAGATTTTTAAGCCGACATGTCCACTTTTTTCAGGATGAAACTGGCAACCAATAATATTATCCTTTTGAACAGATGATGAAAAAGTCACACCGCCATAATTACTTAAAGATAAAGTGTGTGTAGGTTTTGAAGTCTTTGTATATAGAGAATGCACAAAATAACATTGATCTTTTTGATCTACTCCACTCAAGACTGAATCATTCCATGTTCTTTGACACTCATTATTTTCAATAATTGGTCTCCAACCAATATTAGGCACTTTACTCTTATCAAAAAACTTATTATTATAAAAATATTTCACCTCACCTGAGATAAGACCAAGCCCTTTTGTTAACTCACTTTCTTCACTATTTTCCATAAGTAACTGTTGGCCTAAACATATACCTAAAATCGGAACTCCCTCTTTAGCTTTTTCAATAATTGCCTCATCAAAACTCTTATTCTGCAAAAACTTCATTGCTGCTTTAAAATTTCCAACTCCTGGCAAAATGATTTTTTTTGCTCTTAAGATATCATCAGTATTTCTAATAATTGATGAACGCCCACCAACAAAGCTTATTGCTCTTTGCAGGTTAAATATATTGCCCATATCTATAACAGAAATATCCATCAAATCCTCAACTTAATGCCATTAGTTGAAAGATAACTCTTAAGCTCATTGACTGTAGTAGAAGAAATACCTTTTCTAATTTCTTGTATTTTATTTGTTGTAATATTGTTTAAAAATCCCTTATTGCCCTCTTTAGAATCAACATCTAAACCTCTATTTGCTAAATCATAATGTAAGATTGATGATAGCGCCACTCCATCAGTACCTGTGTTATTTATCAAATCAAGAACATGATCTTTATTTCCAGCACCTCCACATGCAATTACTGGAATAGGGCAAAAATTGCACACCTGCTCTACTAAAGATTTATCAAAACCTAGCCCAGTACCTTCATTATCAACAGAAGTTAAAAGAACTTCACCAGCTCCATAATTTATTACTTTATCTAGCCACTCAAAAAGCTCAACACCGGTATTTTCTCTTCCATTCTCAGTTAAGCATTCATAAGCTCCAGTTTCGTTCTTAATGACATCAATTGATACTACCATGCATGATGAACCAAAATTATCTGCAACTTTTTTTACAAGGTCTGGATTGGAAAACAAAGCGGTATTAATAGCAACTTTATCTGCACCATGCTCTAAGAGCATTCGAACATCCTCTATTGACCTTACCCCACCACCAACAGTCAAAGGAATAAATATTTGACTTGCTGCATTTGCTAGGATATTGTGTAAATTATTCCTTCCATATAAGCTAGCTACAGTATCCATAAATATTATTTCATCAGCACATTCTTGATAATAAATCGAAGAAAAAACACTTGGATATCCAACTACACGCAAACCTTCTAAATGAACTCCTTTAACAACATTTTCACCCTTTACGTCAATTCTTGGAATAATTCTAACGCTTTTCTTGCCATCTACCATGCAGTCCATCCACCATCAATTATTAAATTTTGGCCAGTAATATAGCTTGCTTCATCAGATGCTAAATAAACTACTGAGCCTGAAATTTCATCTATATTAGCCTTTCTACCTAAAGGCACTTTTTCAGAATACTTTTGAACAAAATCCTCATTCTCTCCCTCATGATGGATACCACCCGGAGATATACAATTTACTCTAATATTATTCTTACCCCAATAGGCAGCAAGGTATCTTGTAAAGGATATTATCCCTCCCTTTACAACTGGATAAACAGAATGAGAGAAAATTTGTTTATCTTTATTTAATGAATTTTCAGAATACAATTCATCTAAATTAGAATTTTCATAAATCCTTTGATCGTTTCCAACAACACCATAAATTGAAGAAATTAAAATAAGATTTCCACCATTATTCTTTTCCATTAATCGTCCAACTTTTTGAGCTACCAAAAACAATCCATCAAGTTCAGTTTCAATAACTGACTTCCAACCCTCTAATGAACATTCAGTGAAAGGAAGATAAAAATCCTGGGGTTTTGATGTAACGCTATAAACTAAAGTATCAATACGTCCATATTGTTGATGGACTAATTCAACAGCAGAATTCACAGAATTTTTACTTGTGACATCAATATCAATTTGGTCAATATCACTAAATTCTGCCTCATAATTTGACTTTGATGCAGCTTTAGATAAACTTGGTAAATCTGCAGAAATGACTTTTGCATTTTGTAATCTAAGTTTTTGACAAAATTCTCTACCTAAATATCCTCTTCCACCAACTACAAGAATTACTTTATTATTTAGATCAAACATAAAATATCAACCCATTAAAAACTAAATCTTTCTTTTCTGTCCATCATTACCTTTTTACCTTTTGAATTAGACTTATATAAAGCCTCAACAACCTTTATGCTTTCAATTGCAGAACTAGCATCATGTTGATGCTTTAATCTGCCCTCTTGGACACAATTCAGAAATTTATCCAGCTGATTTAAATACGCATCATTAAAGTCATAATCTAAATTTGACCATATTTTGATTACATCACCATCAATAATTTGGCCGATTAGCTCCATTGTTCTGAAATCGTATGAAACCCAGCCCTTTTCGAAAGTTACCAACCCACTCCTGTGAGAAGGGCGTTGTAGATAATCTAAATGAATTTGACTTACTGCACCATTAATATGTTTAATCAACAAATCTGAACAAACATCCACATCAACATCAAGTTGTTTAAACTCAGAAATTTCTCCATAAACTGATTTTGGGAATCCTGCTAATTCGAGTGCAAGATGAATCTCATGGATTAATGTCAAAGAAACCCCACCACCCAAATCTTTTCTGGAGTAATATGCGCTTTTATAATTCTCGTAGGGATGCCAGTCAGGAAGCCACTGGCCGGCCTGACATTGAATATTAATAATTTGTCCCACATCATTATTATCATGAAACTTAATAATATTTTCAATAATAGGATGGAACATTAAGTTATGCCCAACAAATGAAACAACTTTTTTTTCATTTAAGGTCTTAATTAGCTGTTTACAAGAACTGGAAGAGTTTGATAGTGGTTTCTCAATAAAAATACCTTTAACACTCTCACAAACCCTTATTGCAGAATCAATATGATAGCTAGACGGATTAGCAATAATAGCTATATCAGGCTTTAATTTAAGTGTTTCATCCCAGCTGTTGACTTCTAGTATGTTAAATTCTGAAGGTAATTCTTTAAAATGGCCTTTTTTACTTCTTAAAGCTACAATATTATTAATACCTCTTTTCTGAAGGTTTTTAATGTGTCTTTGACCAATTGATCCAGCTCCAATGATTAATGCTGTTTCAATTTTATTGATTTTTTTTAGTATTGGCTCAGACTGTGCAATATATCTTTTGGTAAATTTTGTTCCCACACTGGCGTTTAATTTAATGATTTCAGGTTTTTTTTCAAGCAAATCAAGAATTTGCGTCAAACTAAACACTTCACCTTCAACATATAATTCATCAAAGACTGCTTCAAAAAAAGAAAAATCCTCTTGATAATCTAAAGTCATCCTTAATCCAGGTTTTTTATGTTCAAGATTTGGTACATCAAGATCAACAACATTAAATAAACCTGTGTCAGTAAAATATCTTCCCCAAACCTCAGTATCACTTGAGTCTTTAATAGCAACAACTCGCCTTAATGCCTCAACTTTTATCCCATAACTGAATGCCCCATGTGGCAAGTCAAATTGCCGAATCAAGTCAGCATCAGTCTTCAAATATTCTTCTACAATTTTATCTGCATAGAATGGATCTACAAAAGGACAGTCTGCAGTGATATTCAGTATGTAGTCGAGATTAAACTCTTCAGCTGCATCTAGCAATCTTTTTAGGACATCATCTGGATCACCAAAAAAACATTTGATATTATTTTCCTTTGATAGTTCTCCTAGAGGTATATCCTGCTCTTCAGTTGAGGTACAAATAATAATTTCATTAACATTTTTTGCCAGTTTAAGTCTATCAAGCATATGACTTATCATGGCTTTTCCTTTAATCTTTAGTAATAATTTCTTTGGGAGTCGTGTTGACTTCAAACGACCTGTAATTAAAAAACCAACCTTAATATTATTTATCACTAAGATGATTCCAGTTTATGACTTGATTTATTTCTACATTTTCAACTAAATTTTTTCCTATGTATTTCAATAGATCGATTTGAGAGACATTGGTGGTCTGAGAAGTTCGACAAAAATGTATATCCTTTATTGCTAAAACTCTTCCTTTTTTTAAGTTTCTTTTAGCTATTGCAGCCATTTTCATTGGCCCATATTTAGAGTACTCTTCTTCAGCTTTATTTAGAAGCATTGAACTATCACCATTAATATTATCAAGTAATTTCATTTTTTCGTAAAGAATATTTAGGTGTTCTATTGAAATGGCTGCAGAATAATCACAGCGCTCCACTCCATATTCAGTTGTAACATGCTTTTCTAAATAATCCATCCCATTAGCGCATACAAGGAGTGAAATAAGTTCATTATTTTCTTGATTCCATGCAGTATGGTCTGCATAACCGCAAGACTTTAAAGGGAATAGGTTCTGTATTTTTCTAATCTTTCCAAGATTTACATCTTCATATTTAGTTGGATAATTTTGAAAACCAAACATAAATATGGTCTCTCTATCATGAAAAAAATCAACTGCTGATTTCACTTCATCCAGTGTACAGCCTCCAATACCAATTACAACCTTTGACTTTGCATCAATATTTTCAATAACCGCCATTTGAAGCCTGGGAACATTTAGACATACAGAATGGATTTCGATCAATTCAGGACTGAATTTTTTTGCAAACTCAATAGCTTTAACATCATTAAGCAGCAACATTAACTCTTTATCATTATTTCTCACAATATCAATTAGCTCCGCCCACTGCTCAGCAGTAAACATCCAAGATTTAAGTGTTTCATATGCTTCATGATCTTTACTCATATACTCATCCAGATCAAGTGTTATATGTAATTTAACAATGTCAGCTCTAGAAAACTCACAAATTCTAGTAACTAAATTCTTCATAAAAGCATAATCACCTTCATGATGCCAAGCCGTTTCAGCAATTAATTTAGTCATCTAGATTAAATCCATTTTTTAAAGAAACATTAACATTTTCATATTCTTTCATATGTCCAATATCAAGCCAATACTCATGAATTGGAAAAACATTTACTAGTCTACCTTCTTCCATTTGCTGTTCAAGTAGATTTGGCATATCTATTCGAGTATTAGCCTTGACTTTATTCACTAATTCTGGATCAATCACATATATACCAGCATTAACAAAATATTTTTCAATAGGTTTTTCATCAATCTGTTTAACTTGATGGCCTTCAATATTAACAACTCCAAATGGAATTTGAACATCATATTCACGAATACACATTGTTGCAATGTTATTACTTTCTTGATGAAAAGATAGTAAATGTTCAAAATTCACTTTAGTCAAAACGTCCCCATTCATCATTAAAATAGGTATTTTAGGCAGATTTTTTGGTAGCAAGCCAATTGAGCCAGCAGTGCCTAATGGCTTTTCTTCATTGACATACTGAATTTTTACTCCCCATGAAGAGCCATCGCCAAAATAAGCCTTAATTTTTTCAGCTTTATAGTGAGTTGAAATATAAAAATTACTAAATCCAGCTTTAATAAATCGAGACAATATGGTTTCTAAAATTGGACGACTGCCTACTTTAAGAAGTGGCTTTGGAGTTTCTTCAGTCAATGGATGCAATCTAGTTCCAAAGCCTCCAGCCATTAAAAAAACTGGATTATCATATTTTTTATCGTAGGTAAGATGTTGAAGTGTTTCAAGCCCAACAAGGACTCCCTGGTTGTTTATTATTGGCATATGAAGAAGATTTCTGCTCTTCATTTTTGACATAATCAATTCAGGTGTATCAGAATTTAATGAAGTTGATGGACTTTTATTCATGATTTCCTCAACTGAAGAACTCATTTCACGATGATTTATTAAAGCACGACGAATGTCACCATCAGTTATTGTCCCCAACAACTTTTGTTTTTCGTCAACAACAAGTGCGATTTGCAAACCTCCAACATGAAGAACTTGAATTGCTTTTTCAAGAGAGTCTGATGATTTTAATAATACTGTTGACCAATCCTCCAATTAAATACTCCTAATGAATGTCTTTAAATTTTTTAATTACTGAAACAGGCTCATTAATCAACTTATCAACTATGAATGATGATGCAGTTCCATCTCCATAAATATTCTTTACATTTTTGATTTTATTTTTAAAGCTATCTGAGCTAGCAAGCTTAATTGAATCACGAAGTGTTGTAAGGTCGCAGTCAATAACATTTTCACTTCTAAGTCTTCCTTTTTGCCTAATGCCAATATTGACAAATGGCTTTTTAAAACTTGCGGCCTCTATAATCCCACTTGAAGAATTTCCAATGAGAAAATCAACCCATTTCATAGCACTTAAATATTTAATTTGTCCAAGACTTTTTACAACCTTATAGCTTGATGGATTTAATTGACAAAACTGCTCAATCATTTCATTAATAATACTTCCACCTTCATCAGCATTTGCATAAGTAAAAAGCACATTAAATTTAAATGTTTGTATCACCTTAAACATTACTTGTAAATCATTAGCAACGTCACTATCTTCCAAAGTGACTGGGTGATATGTAAATAAGGCGCTTTTTGAAGTAAATTTCCAGTTTAGCTCCTTTTCAAGTGTTTTCTTATCCAAAAGATTCAGTCTTAATATATTATCAATGCCTGGCGCACCGCTATTAAAAACTCTCATTGGGTCTTCGCCCATTTGTATCACTCGCTGTCGATATGATTCAGTGGAACAAAAATGCAAATAACTCATCTTTGTAATTGAATGCCTAATCTGTTCATCAACAGCACCTTCAGTAATCTCTCCACCATGGATATGTGCAATAGGTATGTTCATTAGAAGTGCGGCAGTAGCGGCAGCATGGGTTTCATATCTATCGCCCAGCAACAAAACTACATTAGGCTTAATTCTTTCAAAACTTTCAGAGAGAAGAGAAGTTGCCAAACCCGCAGACTTGGTAATTGAAACCTTTGTATCTGTCGAATATAAATTTTTGATCTTGTCAACAATTTTAAATCCGTCTTTTTCAATCTGTTTATAGGTGAAACCATATTGACTAGAATGATGTGAAGAAGTACTGATCAATTGGAGTTCAAGATTATTTGACTCTTGAATTTTAATTAAAATAGGAAAGAAAAGACCATATTCAGCTCGAGAGCCAGTTATTACGCAAACTTTTCTCTTAATCATAACAAATCATCTTTTTGGTAGTCACGTTTTGCAACATGATCAATTATTAAGTCCCAATCCATCGGACTTATTCCTGTTCCTGGACGTTTTATTGTTATATTTTTTTCAGTGAAAATTTCACCTTTTTTAATAGATTTACTTGCAACTATGGATTTCCTTGCCATAGGAATATTAGGTTCTTCACTTTTGCTTGGTTTTTTAATAGCACTTCCAAGGGCTTTTTCAATGTTTCGAATTGAATCGACCATAACTGTTAACTCTTCAGGATTGATTGATGATTTATGATCTGGCCCATCCATAGTTTTATCCAATGTAAAGTGTTTTTCAATTACAGTTGCCCCCATAGCAACTGCAGCAATATCTACCTCAATTCCAAGGGTATGGTCACTATAACCTACAGAAACTTCAAATTTTTCTCGTATTGTTTGCATTGCTCTAAGATTGACATCCTCCATAGGTGTTGGATACATAGTATTGGCATGAAGCACCGTGATATTTTCCTTAGATGTACCTGAACCTATTAAAATTTTTAATGCATCTTCAATTTCTTTCAGATTTGACATTCCTGAAGACAATATTACTTCTTTACCTAGGGATCCGATATGTCTTAGATAAGGAAGATTTGTAATTTCTCCACTAGGGATCTTGAAGACTTGAAGGTCTAGCTCATTAAGAAGATTAATACTTTCATGGTCAAAAGGTGTAGAAAGGAACATAATTTCCTTTGTATTACAATAATCAATGAGTTTCTTGTGTGTATCAAAGTCTAACTCTAGGTTTTTAAGCATTTGAAATTGAGACTCTGATTGATTTGTTGTATTCTTTTGATACGCTGCCTTTGGAGCGTTTTTTGAAACTAAATTTTCAGTTTTGAAAGTTTGAAATTTAACTGCATCAGCTCCAGACTCACAAGCTACATCAATTAGTTTGTAGGCTAAATCAATTTTTCCGTTATGATTTACTCCAGCTTCGGCAATAATAAAGACACTCACTTAACAATACTTCCTGCTCTTATAAAACTATTTTTCTTAATTGTAATTGAATTATTAGTGACTACGCCACTTCCGATAAAACAACACTCTTCAATCTTAACCCCTCCATTTATCACAGCATTAGTAGAAATATGGCAGTATTTTGAAATCATACTATCATGCTCAACTAGTGCTTTTGAGTTAATAATACAATTACAGTCTATAGTAACTCCTGCGTTAATCACAGCATCATGCATTATTACTGTTCCCTCACCTATAACTGCATGCTTAGATACATATGCTCTGGGGGATACTAATCTAGGCAATATAAATCCAGCCTGTTTTGCTAATCCACATAACTTTATTCTTGCATCTGGCGACCTAATCTGGCCAACTGTTACATGCGCGAAGGTATATTTTTTTGCTAGACTTTCTAAGTCAGAATCATTACCAATCACTGGGTAACCTAAAATCTTTTTTCCAAACAGTTCTGGCTTATCAACTATGCCAGCGATGACAAATTGGCCTTCTTGTTCGATAACATCGACAACTGACTTGCAGTGACCACCGCCCCCAATTAAGATAATTTCTTTCATTTTATTAATGCACCACTAGGAATATTCACTACTCGCTGTTCAAGCCAATTCGAATTAGATAAATCACCACACTGATATCTTTGAAACATTTGCAAACTATTCATCAAAGTCCATATTGGACGCGTCATTACCCCTACTGAATTTGTTTCATTTAAAAAAAGATCACGTTGATTTTTGTCTTTCATAATGATTGAGTTTAACCAATAATTTGATTTACTATTTAGCGGCTCTTCAAAAAATTTAATTGGCTTATCTTTGAAAAATTCTTTGTATGAAAGAGCAATATTTTTTTTGTTAGACAATAAAATTGTTAAATTTTCCAATTGAGCGACTAATAAAGCAGCGTTTAAATTGGGCATACGATAGTTGTAACCTATCATGTCATGAGTATATTCCCACTTATGAGAAACTTTTGCTGTACTTGATAAATGTTTTGCTTGTTTTGCCAACTCGTCATCATCAGTTAATATACATCCGCCTCCGCCTCCAGTAATAATTTTATTACCATTAAAACTCAAAATTCCCATTGATCCATATGTGCCAGTATGCTTTTCTATATGAAAACTACCTAAACTTTCTGCAGCATCCTCAATTAATCTTACGTTGTATCTTTCACAAATTTCTTTAATTTCAGAAATTCTACAAGGGTGTCCAAAGGTATGCATCGGAACACAAGCCTTAATTACTTTTCCAGAAGTTTTATTGATGCATTGATTATTTTTAACGACAGCATTTTCTGACAAAAATTGAATCAGGGAATCAGGTGATAACCCCATAGTCTCTTTATCAACATCGATAAATATTGGATTCGCCCTACAATATTTAATTGCATTGCATGTTGCAACAAAGGTTAATGGCTGAGTAATTACTTCGCTGTTCTCATCTGCACCAGATAAATGAAGAGCTATATGAAGAGCTGAAGTTCCATTAGTTGTGGCAATAGCAAACTTTGATCCAGTATACTCCGCGATATTTTCTTCAAATTTGTTAACAAATGAACCTACACTAGATACATAAGTAGAATCAATACATTCGTTTAAATAAAGCTTTTCATTTCCTAAAAATGAAGGCTCATGCAAAGGAATAGTTACCTCTTTGCCATAAATACTTCTTATAAAATCAATAACATCATCAAACATTATAAATTTCAGCTTTATAATTTTTCAAATTATTAGGCTGAGTAATCCATTCAATTGTCTTTTTTAAGCCTATTTCCAAATTTATTTGAGGTTTATAACCAGTAAGTTTTTCTATCTTAGAATTATCACACCATAGGCGAAATACTTCAGAGTTTTTAGGACGAATTCGCTGTATATCCTGAATAAAATTTACATCACTTTCCATAAGCTCATTAATCATTTCAAGAGTATCTTTAATGCTAATTTCAGAATTTGAACCAATGTTTACAGTTTCACCTATTGTTTTATCATTGTCTGCAATTGCAATAAAACCCCTACACGTATCTTCAACATAATTAAAGTCTCTTGTTGGAGACAAATCACCCAATTTTATTTCATTAATACCATTTGCAATCTGGGTAATAATTGTTGGTATAACAGCCCGCGCTGACTGTCTAGGCCCATAAGTATTAAACGGGCGTGCAATTGTTACAGGCAAATTGAACGCATTATAAAAACTCATTGCCATCGCATCAGCAGCAATTTTTGAAGCACTATAAGGTGATTGAGGTTGCAAAGGATGATTTTCGTCAATTGGCACATATTGCGCAGTTCCATAAACTTCACTTGTAGAAGTATGAATAACTCTAATATTTCCATTCTCTCTTGCTGCCTGGCATATGTTTAGAGTCCCATTTATATTAGTCTCGACATAACTACTTGGAGCCAAATACGAATATGGAATAGCTATTAATGCTGCTAGATGAAAAATAATGTCAACATCCTTAACTATTTCATTGCAAAAATGAGGGTCTCGAACATCTCCTGAAAGGATTTCAATTCTATCTTTACAATTGACATCATCTAACCAGCCCCAGGATCCAAATGAATTATATTGAGAAAGCGCTTTAACATAAGAATATTTGGATGAAAGCATTTCAACAAGATGTGATCCAATAAATCCATCAGCGCCAGTTACAAGTACTTTTAAATTTTGCATTACTTCACTATTAATATCAAATAATTACTAATCTCTTGAAAGTTACAAATAATCAAACTTAAACGTTACCATAACGGCTATTTTTTATCATTGTAAAGCCTTTAATTAATTCACCAATTCCTCTTTCAAGTGAAAACTCAGTTTTAAATCCAGTTGACTCAATCTTTTCATTGGAAACAATGTAATTTCTTTGATCTGGATCTTTTCCAATCTGCTCATCAATAAAAATAAAGTTAGGAAGCTGTTTTTGAATGGTTTGGCAAAGTTCTTTTTTAGAAACATTTGCTTCAGATAGACCAACATTATAAATTTCACCCTTCATTGAGTCATGGTTATTAAGTGCATGACGAAATACCCTCGAAACATCTCTAACATGGATATAGTTTCTCTTGAAATGGCTTTCAAAGAGAACTACAAATTTATCATTGACAGCTCTGTATGTAAAGTCATTAACCAATAAATCAATTCTCATACGAGGAGACATACCAAATACTGTTGCTAACCTGAAACTAATCGCATTTGGTTTGTCCATTAATTTTTTTTCAATTTCTACTTTTTCAATAGCATATTGCGAGATAGGTCTTAGTGGAGAATTTTCATTACAATAATTATCTTTTTCTCCAACACCATATGCGCTATTAGTCGTTGGCATTAAAACTATTTGATCTTTCGACAATAGTTTTAACATTAACTCAATTGCATCATGATTTGTAGTAGTTGCACCTATTGGATCCAATGAACACAATGGAGCTCCTACAAGAGCAGCTAAAGGAATTATGACATCCGACTTCTTCATAAGGTCAGACATAATTTCTTTTTGTCGAATATCACCTTTAACAATTGAGAAATTAGGGTGATAACAACAATGATTAAGACTGTTTTGTTTGAACATAAAGTTATCCAAAACAGTTATTTTATGTCCTTCATTAAGCAAATCTGGTACTAATGTTGAACCCAAGTATCCAGCCCCGCCTGTTACTAAAATATTATACAAATTAACTCTCCTTTATATAGTTGATATTATTGATATAGATTAATAAAACTTATTTTACTTTTTTGCATAAAATTTAAGTAATTTTTTTATTTGGGAAGTACATCTTTAGCTCGATAGTAATCCTCGGGTAATCCAATATCAATAAATTTTCCCGAACATTCTTGTCCAAACAACTTTTCACCACTTGACATAAAGCTTGGTAATAGTTGGTTTTCGAGGGAAACAGTATCACCTGAATAGTAGCCAATTCGTTTTAAAGCATTTGGCTCAATCAGATAAACCCCTCCATTTGCCAAACTAGAAGTTTTTTTTCCTGGTTTTAAAGATAATATTTCACCATTTTGACTAATATCAATTGTCAAGTAACGCGTCAAATCGTTTGTTCTAAACAATGCCAAAGTCCAAAGTGACTTGGAAGTAATATGAAAATTATAAAAACTTTTAATATCAACCTCTATAAATGTATCGCCATTTAGGACCAGAAACGACTCATCAAGTCTGCTAGCAGCGAGAAGAAGCCCGCCTCCTGTCCCAAGAGGAGAAGACTCAATCACATATTCGATTGATGCCCCTTTATAACTTGATCCAAAGTGACTAATAATTAATTCTTTAAGATACCCTACTGACAAAATGAATTTACTTATACCCTGTTCGATCCAATAGTCTATTTGATACTCTAAAAATGGACGGTTATTAATTAGCACCATAGGTTTAGGCTTATCTGAGACTACATCTCTCAATCTGGTACCTAGACCTCCAGCAAGAATAATAGCTGTTTTAAGCATTAACTTACTGAATTAATGATTCGACAAATATCATCAATTTCACTATTGTGTAAATCTGGGAAATTTCCAATGTAGAATCCAAAAAAATGAATATGCTCTGTCTGTGGAAATTTTAAAAACTCATTTTTTGGGAGTATTTCCCGGATGTATGGCTGTCGAGTTTGATTTCCTCCACCTGCACTTCCTCTTCGATATTCAATTTCAGATTCACTCATTTTTTTCATAAGTCTCTCAACAAAACCAACATCTGGATGCTTTAAAATTAGGTTAAAAGCATAATTACTTGAACCATCCAGCTTAAAGTCCGTTCTGTATTTACTTGAATCCAGCTGATTAATAAATCTTTTGAGGTTTGCAGTTCTTTTCTTAACAATTTTATCAAGCCTTTTAAGCTGACTAAGTCCTAGTATCCCTCCAATTTCATTATTTCTTACATTGTATGCAGGATAAGAAAAAATAAAATCAGGATTAAGTTCTGGATTAGACATTATGTATGAATCTCTTAACAAACTATCATTAGATTCACGAACCATCCCATGAGAACGAAGCATTCTTAATTGTTGATATACTTCAGAATCATCTGTACAAATCATACCTCCTTCAATAGTACTCATATGGTGTGCATAAAAGAAAGAAAAGTTTGATATCCAACCAATACTTCCTGCTTTTTTGTTATTATGTGTTGCCCCATGAGATTCGCAAACATCTTCAATTAGTGCTATATTTTTTGAATTTAGATAACTAATTAACTCATCTGTTAATCCATCAAATCCTTGTGCATGAGTTAAAAAAACAGCTCTCGTATTTTTGTTTATCTTAGCTATTACCTCTTCAGAATTCATAGCTAGTGATTGTGGATCAGTATCTACAAAAATTGGGTCAAACCCATTTTGTAAAACAGAAGATATATCAGAAATCCATGTTAGCGTTGGCACAATTACTTCGCCGCCCTGAGGATATTTAATTCTAAGTGCCGCCATGGTTAACAAATTTGCAGAGGATCCAGAATTAACAAAAACACTATACTTCACTCCAAGCCACTTAGACCATTCTTTTTCAAATTTTCTAACAAACGGACCATTTGTTAAAATAGGATCGTCTTGTTTTAAATGCTCAATAACTGCATCTAAATCCTCCCGCAAAATGTTATTTCTCATTAATGGGTATTTCATAAAGTTTTTCCTTGAAATTTTTATTTATAGAAGGTGTTGTGAACTAATTTAAAAGTCATCTCTTAAAGAATATTAATCAAATCAAAGTTAATATTTCATTATAATTCAGAATTTTTTAATCGTTGTGTGTATGATACTTTATATGAATTTAATAAAAAAATAAATAGATTTTTTGTTTACTTTATTTTTTTTAAACAGGATCTGTATTTTCCATCTTATAAAAAATATTAAAGTTTATAAAATCAATGTGATGAAAAAAAATCACCTCTTCAAATATCTTTGACTAAAGATTCCTAAAGTTTTTTAAGATTAAACTTCTAATGCCATGAAAAATCAAAATTTAATTCTATTGAAAAATTTATTAATTTTAAAAAACCCTGCTAAATTAATTCATTTTCTCTCAAAAGTTGTGGGAAGATTAACTTCAATTTCTTTGAATTTTTTGTTTAAATTTGTCGAAAATAGTTTAGGTTTTTTGATAGCCATTGTTGACATTCGACCAAGAAAAAAACTAGGCAAAAAAATTCTAATCTGCAGATTCAAAAATTATAGTCTTCTCTCTGAAGATGAATCTATGGAAAAGTATCACGTTGATGGAACATTAATTGACAATGGTTATGAAGTCGTAACTTTTTATTGGGATGAGGAGCAGAGTTTTATTTTTAGTCAAGTCAAACTATGGCTAAAAATTCGAAAGCTTAACCCCTGGATTATTTTTTTTAGTTCGTATTCTTCTAGAAAAAATCGCCCTACTTCGCAACCGAGTGCTACCTTCATTAAAATTCTAAGAAAAAAAATATCTTCTAATTTTATATTTATGTGGTGGGACTCATGCTCAGATGCTTTTTATGAAAATGAGATAAAAAAGCTAGAAAAAGTCAATTCTTTACATTTATTAATGGAGAATCCCTTGCTAGAATTTGGCGATAAATATAGCAATTTAAATAAAGATCACATGATACCTTCATGGATAACTTGTTCTTTAGCAAAACCCCTTATAAAAGATATTGATGTAGCATTTCTTGGCCAGGTAGACTCCTATAGAGATAAGAGGAAAGAGTTTATTGAATATTTAATGGAACAAAATATATCTGGTTATATAGCCACTCTTACTCGAGACAATCAAGTAAGTCATATCAAATACGCAGAAATTTTAGGAAGGGCTAAAATTGGTATTAATTTTTCATATAGTGTTGATAGGCATCAGTTAAAAGGAAGAGTTTATGACACTTTACATTCTGGAGCTTTATTATTGGAGACAAAAAATTCTCAGACTTCTGCTTTTTTTAAAGATGGTGAAGATTACATAAGCTTTACTGACAAAGAAGACATGATTGACAAAATAAGATACTATCTTTCCCATGATGAAGAACGTGAAAAAATATCTAGATCAGGAAGAGAAAAAGTCTTAAAGCTATATAACTCTCAACTATTTATGAAAAAGATCCTAGATCATAAAGGATTTGTTAATCGTTAACATTTAGTTTATAAAATTTAAATTATTCTTCAACATTATCACGCCACCAGAGAATAGATTTTTGAATACCCTCATCAAGACTTGTTTGAGATTCCCAGCCCAGCTCTCTATTTGCTTTGGAACAATCAAGAGATAGGGAAGTTTTGATAGTTGGCTGAGAAGTATCATAATTTATAATAATTTTTTTACCAGATTGTTCTATTATTTTATGCACCAAATCTCTAATTGAAATAGCCTTACCATAACCACAATTATATAAAGCATACTTGGTCTTTTGATTTTTTAGGGCCAACTCAACAAAATCCATCAAATCATCAATATAAAGAAGATCTCGCTCTTCTTCACCTGTTCCCCATACTGTAATTTGCCCATCTTTATTTGACAAGACTTTTGTTAATGTTGCACCAAAAACATGAGATTTTTCTAAATCAAATTTATCATGGGGGCCATAAATATTAGTATGGCGAATTACTGTATACTTCGTATCCCCAATTCTAGAATAGAAATCACACATTTTTTCCATATACAGCTTTGTATGGCCCACACCAAAATATCTTGGATGAAGATCTAGATTAGCATCATAGTCATCCTCATTTTGAGCTACTTCATTTGATTGAAGCATCACAGTACAACTAAAAAATACTACTTGTTTTATTTTTTTTTCATACGCTGCCCGAAAAAGCAATGAATTCATAACTGCATTATCAGTAACATGAATATAAGGCTTTGAAACTATATCTTTTGAGCCTGAAGTTGTAGCTGCAGCTTGGACAATAATATCAACCCCATCTAAAATTCTATCAATATCATTCTTATTTGTTAAGTCCGCCTTAACCCAATCTAAATTTGGCAAATCAAATTTTGGTCGTTTATTAAAAACACCCACAACTTCATAGGCACTATTTGATGATAGGGTTTCAGTGATGTTTCGACCAATGAAGCCTGTTGCACCACAAACTAGAACCTTCATTTTTTTACTCATATAAGCTACTCTCCCTATTAATTGTTTGAAAAATTGTTACACTGAATGTTTTTAGATGGCTTTACTTTGTGTTACAGCTGGCTCAGTAAAAACATTATATCTTGCATCGATGTCAGACAAATTCTTGGAATACCAATCCATGGTTTCCTTAATACCATCAAGTAAATCAATTTCAGTTTCAAATCCTATTAATTCCCTGGCTCTAGTCATATCCATCAACCTGAGTGCATCACCTTTTGGTTTAGTCGTATCCCATACTAACTCACGACTATCTGGCAAATTATCCACAATTTTCTCAACTATTTCCCTTATAGAAATACCATCACCGCTTCCAAGATTTATAGGCTGATTAACACCTTTTTCAACTGCAATCATCATTCCTCTAGCAACATCTCGAGCATGAATAAAATCACGAATTGGTGAACCGTCGCCCCATACAGTTAATGGAGATTCGCCTTGCATCGCCCTCCTGATCAAAGAAGGTATGACCATTGCATTTGCAGGATCAAAATTATCATATGGGCCATATACATTTGCAGGCCTTACGATCGATATCTTATCCCATCCATATTCAATCTGATAGGCCTCAGCCTGTAACTCAGCCATACGCTTTGCCCATCCCGCAAAACGGTCATTTGGTGAGGGAAAAGTCTTCCATACATCATCTTCTCTAAACATTTCTGCAGGTTCATAAACTCCTATTGAGCTTGTAAACAAATATCGTTCTACTTTCATTCTGCGAGCTGCTTCCATCATATTGAAACTAAAAGTAATAGTAGGAACAAAAAAACTAGCAGGTCTCTCTGCGCACATTTTAGGAGAGCCTTTTATTCCAACCAATTGAAAAACAATTTCTTGATCTGCACACACCTCCATACAAGCATTAAAATCTCGTAAATCTGCACTTTTGAATATTGCACCCTCTGGACACCTTGATTTGTCATCTAAAGAAACTACTGTAACTAGAGCCTTCTGTTCAAGCAACATTTCAACCAAAGGATTGCCAATGAGGCCAGTACCGCCAGTGACTAATACATTTTTTCCTTTATAAAAACTCACAATCTTCTCCTTATAATAAAATTTGTTAAAACAATAACTTTTTAATAATTACCTAATTCTCTTTCTTCACAAATTTTCTTAAGAATATTCAATAAGACATTCTTATTTAATTCAAATTTAAAATGGGCCTTTGAAATTAGAAATTTCTTCTGCTTGCTCATGTTTAGGCTTCCATGATTTTTCATTTGGTTTAACCATTTCAAATGCCTTTGTGGCTATAGATGATGCGTTGGGATAGAAAAGATCCTCTAGAACTGGAGTAGTTGGACAAGGCGTATTTGCGAAACCCAATCTTCCAACTTTTATATTAATCATTCCTTGAAAAAATTCAATAACTTTCATGCATATTTCCGCAGCTACCCCACATTCTTGCCAGCCATTATCTACAACTAAAAGATGGCCAGTCCTTTGCACAGATTCGATAATTGTGTCAATATCCAAAGGTGAAAGCCAAATTGGGTCAACTAATTCAGCATTGATGCCTTTAATTTGAAGAAGTTTACATGCCCTATATGACTCAATTACCATATGACTGATACCTACTATAGTAATATCATTGCCTTTAATAATTGTTCTTGCCTTACCAATCTCACTTGCATACAATTCTTCAGGAGTATGTTCTTTCATACCAAAAAGCATACGATGTTCAATATATACTACGGGATTATTGTCACGAATTGCCGCTACCATCGCACCTTTAGCATCACTAGCAAAAGTTGGTGCAACTACTTTTAATCCTGGAACGTGCATAAAGAAAGATTGAAATGCCTGGCTATGCTGACTTCCTTGACCCCAGCTTCTACCAATGGCACCTTTAAGAACCAAAGGAACACTAGAATCACCGCCTGACATATAAAGATTTTTTGCTGCCATGTTAATCAACTGGTTCATACAAAGCAACATAAAATCAAGTCTAATATGAACATTTATTGGCCTCAATCCTGAAAGAGCAGCACCTATTGCTACACCTAGCATTCCATCTTCAGCCAAAGGAACATCAAAAGACCTTTCAGCTCCAAAATGTTTGTGTAAATCAAGAGTAGTTCCCGCTGTTCCTTTGGGATCATCAACTCCTTGCCCCATAACTAGAACATTGCCGTCTCTTTGCATTTCTTGGAAGATTGCCTCCCTTATAGCTTCTGCATAAGTTAATAATCTAGTTTTATCCATATACGTGTTTTTCGAGTTCAGATTGATTAGGAAATGGGCTTTTTTCTGCAAAATCAAATGCAAAGTCAATTTCATTCTTTACATCAATCTCTATATTATTCCTTATATCAATTGGAATTTTATTACCTAAGATCTCTAATTGATCCTGTTTACTCCAGGAATCTTTTTCAATGGAAGATCTGTAATTCATATCCCAATCTTCACTGGGGCCGACATGCTCGAGATATCTATAAGTATAGGCTTCTATAAATCTTGGCCCTCCACCACTTCTAATATCATTAATTAATTTTTTTGCTAAAGTTCTTATTGCAAAAATATCACTATTTTTAATAACATGAGACTCTATTCTATTAGCCTCAGCAATTTTGAATATTTCAGTCTGAGCAGAACGACTTTCAACTGTAGAATGAATTGCATAACCATTATTCTCACAAACAAATAGAATCGGCAACTGCTTCAATGAAGCAAAATTAATACTCTCGTGAAAAGCCCCCTCATTTGTTGCACCATCACCAAAAAAACATACTACAACTTTATCTGAATCATTATGTTTTATAGACATTGCATATCCAACAGCTTGGGGTATTGAAGTTGCAACTACAGCTGAGGTTACCATCATATTGACCGAGCTATCTAACAAATGCATTGAACCGCCTTTTCCTCTACAGCATCCATCTTCTTTTCCATAAAGTTCTGCCATCATTGAATTAAGATCTCCACCTTTTGCAATATAAAGTGCATGACCTCTGTAAGTTCCAAAAACAATATCTTCTTGTCTAAGTACGTCACAGACTCCAACTGAAATGGCTTCCTGACCAATTGATAAATGAACAGGACTCTTGATAACGTCAGATGAATATACCTTAGCTATTTTCTGCTCAACGTTTCTTATTTTTAAAAGCTGATAATACAAATTTGATGCTAGCTTTATATCCATTATTGAGATTTATATATATAAAAAATTATTTTTTTGGAGTTTACTGAAATATAAATCCATTATATTCAGCTCTCACTTAATACTTTCTTTCGGCAATGATCTAAAAGATACTTAATACTTTCCTCAAATGAATATTTTGGAATCCATCCTGTTTCTTTTTCAAATTTTGTTGTATCTGGAATTTGCAGTGTTATATCTACAGGACGTAATAAGTTAGGGTCAACTTTTGATGGTATTTCACAACTGGCATGTTTTTTTAATAAATCCAAAAACTCACCCACAGTTATTACTGTTTTGCCACCAATATTATAGATTTCGCCAGACTTTCCATATTTAAGCGCATACCAATATGATTCCATTGCATCACGCACATCTATTAAAGTCCTAGTTGAGTCTAAATTTCCATGAAATAAAGTTTTTTGCTTGCCAGCCTCAATTCTTGCTACTTGCAGAGCGAAAGAAGTGGCAAAAAGATCACTTCTTCTGGGGTTTAAGTATGCAAACATTCTAGTTCTAATAATTCTCATACCGTAAGCAGAATAATAGGTTTGTCCTAAGAGATCTTGGGTAACCTTAGATACTGAATATGGATTTACAGCATTTATTGGACAGTTTTCATTAATAGGTACATTTTTTGGATCGACTTTACCATAAACTTCTGAAGTACTACATAACTGTATTACTGGATTTATTGAGAGAAACCTTATTGCTTCAAATAAATTTGCTGTGCCAATTATATTATTATTCAAAACTGCTAAAGGAGTATCAAAAGCAACTCTTACATTTGCAAATGATGCTACATGAAAAATCCCATCAGGTCTTATTTTTTCAAGTGTGTTTAAGGTTGAACTAAAATCGGTAAGGTCTGTTTCATGCAGGTGTATTTTATCTCTAATTTTATTGAGGTTATCAGATGAAGCTGTACTATGCCATCGCATCATCCCGTGCACCTCAACTTGAGGCTGGTTATTGACCAAGTACTCAGCTAGATAACTTCCTCCAGAACCAGATATACCAGTTATCAGAATGCGTTTCATTTCATTAAATCCATTTATTGTTAATTTAGTTAAAATCCACTGGGCTGATAAAGAACAATACGACTGCCAGAGTCATCAAATTTAAAAGGTACATAAATCAAATCATTTAGAGCTTTTCTGACGCTTTCCTGTCTCTTAGGAGAAACAAAAAACATTATAAAGCCTCCCCCTCCAGCGCCAAGAATTTTACCGCCAATGGCACCGGCCTTTTTTGCATTTGAATAAATCTTATCAATTTCAGCTGTTGACACTAAATCGGATAATGAACGCTTATAAATCCAATTTGTATCGAGTAACTCTCCAAACTCCTCAATTGAAATCTGATCATTATGCAAAATATTTATAGCATGATCAACCATTTCTCCCATTTTGATGAGTTCATCTGACTTCTGCTTAATGTTTTGTATTTGTGAACCAGCAATTTGAGAGGCAAAGCGAGTGAAGCCAGTAAAAAACATCATAAGGTGGCTACTTAATTCTTGAATTCTGGTATCTTGAAGTATAATTGGTTCAACATCAAATGTCCCATTTTGATGAAATTCAATCTTATTAAAACCCCCATAAGCAGCAGAAATCTGGTCTTGTGATCCTACGTTTTCTCCAATGTAATTCTGCTCAATATCGATGGCATCTTTTGCTAACTGGTCTTTACTAGAAATTTTTCCCTCTAAAGCCCTAAGTGCATGAACAAGACCAACAGTAAAAGATGAACTGGAGCCTAATCCAGATTTAGCAGGAAGATCTCCATCGTGATGAATCTCTAAACCTTTGGTACATTTATGATATTTCAAAGTAGCCTTAACTGCAGGATGAGCAATCTCATCTGTATGATTTACAGATTCAATCGCTGAATAAACAATTCTAGTTTTATGTTCAAAAAACGGAGGTAATTCTCTAACACTTATATAGCAATATTTATCGATTGTTGTTGCTAAAACTTTTCCACCATTTTCTCTAAACCATCCAGGATAGTCGGTTCCTCCTCCAAAGAAAGACACTCTAAAAGGAGTTCTAGTTATTATCAAAATCCATCACCTGTTAACTTGTTTACAAGATTGAATTATAGAGCAAACATCATCGTAATATTTTGATTTTCGAGACAGTAAACTTTTCCTAGAAAATCCTCTAGATGGTGATAGGTAAATATATTTCAATACTACCCATCTATAGATAGAATATATATGATATAAAAAACCTTTATTGTAAGAAAGATACTTTTTAATGTTTTTTCTAAGCATTAAAAGAGTTGAATATTCTGGTTTAAAACTTGGTGATAAAAGTTTGTCAACTGCAAATTTAGTTTTTACTTTAGAGTCTGATAAAACTAAATTATCATGTTCTGAGAGTTTTTCAGATGTCGACTTTAATAATTCAACATAAGACAACTCAAATTCCTCATTAACAACCCATTCACTTCTTGAAGGATGATCAATAGCAGCATGAACATTCCTTGCAAGATAAAGACAATCAATAAACTTAGATTTGCCTCTCATCGCCATTGTTAGAGAATTTGAATACTCACCAAAGTTTCTATCAATTATTGAATCTACTCCATTGCCTATATCATCAATAAATTCATTAATACGATGGACTGAAAAATTTGGAACCCAATAGTTTGAAGTGATCTCATTTAGTCTTTCTAGTGCTGTCACTCCATTCAATTCTTTCTTACCCCAGTAAACATCAATTATTTGCAATTGGCCATATGGGCCAGTCTTATTTAATTTAAATCTAAATGCATAGCCTTGTGAAGTTGCATATTCTACATTTTCAGAAAGAAAGTCTGCACATTTTGACAGTGATTTTGCAACAAAAAAATCATCATCCCCACTAAAAACACAATAACTTGAGATTTTTTTTAATCTGGACATTTCTGCAAGTTTAATCATAGTTTTTCGATCATTTAATTTTTCCCAATGATAGTAGAATACATCTACTTTATCTTGTGCTGCTTTTATAACTAATTCCTTTGAGGATTTCTTACTGGCATCTCCTATGAATATTGGATGTGGGCTGCCTATAGATACATAATAATTAATCAACCTAATTACAAAATCAATTCTATTCATCGTTGGAACTAATATTGCTACTTTTTTCATATTTCTAGGAATAAATCTTTAAATTAAAATTATTTTTTTAATTTTATTTTTAAATTATCATTACTTTCTGACAATTCTTCATATGTTAGGGATTTAACAATCTCTCCTTTTTCGAGAACATAGATAATATCGCAATTTTTAAGAGTAGATATTCTGTGAGCAACAAAAAATACGGTTAAGTTTTTACTTAGTCTATCGATTGATTTCATTACAGAGCTTTCTGTCTTCGTATCTAGAGAACTGGTTGCCTCATCAAGCACCAAAACAAGTACGTTTTTGTACAATGCACGAGCAATACCAATTCTTTGTTTTTGTCCTCCAGACAGACGAACACCTCTTTCACCAACATTGGTTTTATAACCTTCAGGTAAATTATCAATAATACTGTCAATATGAGCTAATTTTGCAGCATTCTGAACTTCACTTAGATTCATATTATTATCAATCCCAAAAGCAATATTTTCTTTTATAGAATTATCAGACAGAAAGATGCTTTGGGGGACATGGGCAATATTTCTCCACCAATTATGTCTATTATGGCTATTGATTAGTTCATTATCTATGAGTAATTCTCCAGTTGAAGGCCTGATCAAACCCATTAAAATATCAAGTAGAGTGCTTTTACCACTTCCTGTTTCTCCAACAAATCCAATCCTAGATCCTACTTTAAATTTTAAATTTATGTTTTTGAGTACCCAAGGTAAATCATCTGCGTAACGAAAACTGATATTATTTAAAACAATATCATTTCTAATCTTTAAGGGTTCAATAAATGAAAGATCTGAATAACTTGGCAACCCCTTCCTAAGGAGATTTAATACATCTTCAAGTGATGCCTGCGCTCCTTTTATTGTTGCGTATGATTCGTATAATTGCTGCATTGAAGGAAGAAGACGCTGAGCTCCTAAGGCTAATGCACCAAGAATTGGAATTACAGACTCGAAACTATTCTCTTGTGAAGTCAAAGAATAAGCCAATATTGCTATAAGAACCATTCCAAGAGACTCTAGAATAAAACGAGGACTCCCACCAATAAAGGTGTTAGTTGCTGAAGCTCTTCGTGAAGATATATCTGCATCTTTATATATGGTAGAAAAAAAATTCTGTGTTCCATCTATTAATACATCTCTAATACCTCCCAGGCCTTCTTGAAGTGATTTAATTACTTGGGTTGAATAAAAAGCAATCTTTTGACCATTTTTTTGAAGTATATTTCGAGTAAATTTAATCACAATAAAATAAATCAACCCGAAACCAATAAAAGCCAGCATTGAAGTCTTTGTATCTACAAACATTAATGCTGTAACTATCCCAATAATGAACAAAAATGAGGTCATAATGGTTAGCAACGGCCTTATAACACCTCCAGTGATTGTATTTATTTTTAAAACTATTCCATTAATAATTTCACTACTGTTGTGACTTGAGTGAAAAGAATAGCTCTGAAAAAGTGTGCGGCGATAAATACTAACTCCAAGATCATGGCCTACAAAATGAGAAAAGCGAATTGTTACATACAATAAGAGAAGTCTAATAATCCCTGAAATTACAACTGCTACTATAAAAGTAACTGTAAATGGAAATAATAACTCCTGAGGAGAGTTAATCCCAAAATAGTTAATCAAAGGATAAAGAGATTCTTTCTGATATATTACCTCAGGTGAAGTAAGAGCCCCTAAAAAAGGAATTACTAAACCAATACTAGCAACTTCAGCTAAAGAACCAACAACCATTAAAGCGCCAATCAAAAAAAGCTGGGTTCTTCTCTTGCTACTTAAGAATGATAGCAATTCTTTTATCTGACTGAAGTCCTTACCAACTGTCATTTAGAGCCTACCATCAACTTCATTAGCTTTCAAAACATATTTTAAATCATAGAGCACATGATTTTTAGCTCCAAAAGCTCTAATTTCAGCAAAAGACAGCTTCTTAAATTGATTATGAGCAACTGCTATTAAAATTGCATCATATTTAGCACTAGTGATAATATCAATGGGAGTGATGCCATATTCTTTTCGAGCTTCCTCTTTATTTACCCAAGGATCATATACGTCTATCTTGCATTCAAAACTTTCAAGTTTTTTTATTACGTCAACAACACGTGAATTACGTAAATCAGGACAATTTTCCTTAAACGTAAGACCCATTATCAAAATATTGGCATTCACAATACTAATTCCTTTCTTGGTCATCAGTTCTGTTAACTGAAAAGCAACATAAGACCCCATACTGTCATTGAGTTTTCGACCTGCAAGAATAATATTAGGACTGTAACCTACCTCCATTGCTTTATGAGTAAGATAGTATGGATCTACACCTATACAATGACCGCCAACTAGCCCAGGAACAAATGGAACAAAATTCCACTTTGTAGCTGCAGCATTAAGAACTGATTCTGTATCAATGCCAAGTCTATTAAATATCTGTGAAAGTTCATTAATTAGTGCAATATTTATATCACGCTGAGTGTTTTCAATAACTTTAGCTGCCTCAGCAACTTTAATGCTTTCGGCTTTATGAGTTCCTGCAGTAATAATTTGACGATATAGCTCATCAACTATGTCAGCAATTTCATACGTTGAGCCAGAAGTAACTTTTTTTATATTTGTAAGCTTTTGTTCTTTAATTCCTGGATTAATTCGCTCAGGAGAATAGCCGCAGAAAAAATCTTTATTGAAGTTCAGTCCAGATTTTTTTTCCAGTATTGGCACACATACTTCCTCTGTGGCCCCTGGATAGACAGTTGACTCATAAATCACAATATCATTCTTTTTAAGAATTGCACCCAACATTTCACTTGATTGCTTAAGCGCAGACAAATCAGGCTTGTTGTCATAATCAATTGGTGTAGGAACTGTAACAATATAAATTTCACAATCCTTTATATCTTTAATTTGGTTAGTAAAAACAAGATGAATTGCATTATTAAGTTCTTGAGCTGTTACTTCTAGTGTAGTATCATTCCCTTTTTTTAGCTCAGAGACCCTATTATTATTAATATCAAAACCGATAACTAGACGTTTTTTTCCAAATTCAGTAGCTAAAGGCAATCCAACATATCCAAGGCCAATTATTGCTATTTTTTTAAAATTTGATTTCATTTTGGATTTCTAATAGACCGAATAGATAGAATCAGTATTAATGATCAACATGTTTATTATGTGATTCATTCTAAAGATTATTATATTCTTTGTACCACTTAACAAAATTCTCCACACCTTCATTCACATTCATATTAGGTTTATATTTAAATTCTTTAACCAAATCATCGACATCTGCAAAGGTATCTGGAACATCACCTGGTTGCAATGGAAGTAAATCTTTTTCTGCTTTCATTTCCAAAGAGTTTTCTAATGCTTCTATATAATCCATTAAATCCACTGGATTATTGTTTCCAATATTATAAACACGCCATGGGGCTTTTGAAGTTGCAGGATCTGGATTATAACCACTCCAATTGGGGTTTGGTCTTGCTGGTTTATCTAAAACCCTAATAACGCCTTCAACTATATCATCTATATAAGTAAAGTCTCTTCGATGCTTACCATAATTAAAAACTGGTATTTTTTTTCTAGCTAAAATCGCTTCAGTAAATTTAAATAATGCCATATCAGGTCGACCCCAAGGACCATAAACCGTAAAAAATCGCAAACCAGTTGTTGGCAAATTAAATAAGTGGCTATAAGTATGCGCCATTAGTTCATTGGTTTTCTTGCTTGCAGCATAAAGACTCATTGGATGTTCAACATTATCATGAACTGAAAAAGGAATCTTAGTATTAGACCCATAAACTGAACTGCTAGATGCATATACCAAATGCCTAACTTTGTTATATCGGCAACCTTCCAATATGTTAACAAACCCAACTATGTTAGTATTTATATAAGCTAATGGGTTTTCAATAGAGTAGCGAACTCCAGCCTGAGCTGCCAAATTTATCACTCCATCAATTTGATGTTCCTTAAAGATTAATTCAACAGCCTGACTATCTTCAATATTAATTCGTTTATGTATGTAATTTTTATGATCAATATGACGGGCTAGTCTCGCCTCCTTAAGCTTTGGGTCGTAATAATTGTTATGATTATCAATTCCAATTACTTTGTCGCCACGATCCAAAAGCTTAATTGAAAGAGCTGAGCCTATAAAGCCCGCTGAACCTGTTACTAATACTTTCATGAGATATTTTTAGTTATAAGTTAATTTCTACATTATTGATTATAAAACTTCAGAACATTACTGCTTTTGGTTATATTTTAATTTTTCAGCATCTTTTTTTAATAAATTAATCTCATC
>TARA_B110000008_G_scaffold60668_1_pt1 | contig 32963 bp, 19 predicted proteins | sample TARA_B110000008 | Tara Oceans TARA_B110000008 (sample SAMEA4396496) | marine metagenome | biome: Westerlies Biome; feature: [DCM] deep chlorophyll maximum layer (ENVO:01000326); material: water (ENVO:00002006), including particulate matter (ENVO:01000060) such as... | depth 40 m
AGCAAAGGTGTTCAATTCTTAATGAAAAAGAATAAAATAGATATTATTGGGGGTTTTGGAAAAGTTAAAACGGGTAAAAAAGTTGCTGTAACCAGCGAAGATGGTAAGGTAAAAGAATATAGTGCAGATCATATTATTATTGCTACAGGAGCTCGTTCTAGAGAATTGCCTAACCTTCCACAAGACGGTGAAAAAGTAATTGGTTATAGAAAAGCAATGACTTTAGCCTCACAACCATCATCTATGATCGTAGTTGGTTCAGGTGCCATTGGAGTTGAATTTGCGCATTTTTATAATGCTATGGGAACAAAAGTTACTATTGTAGAATATTTACCAAATTTAGTTCCTCTGGAGGATAAGGATGTTTCAAAACAATTTGAACGTTCATTTAAAAAAGCAGGAATTAAGGTAATGACAAATGCATCAGTAGAATCTGTTGATACTTCAGGAAAAGGTGTAAAAGCTACTGTAAAAACAAAAAAAGGAGAAGAAATTTTAAAAGCAGATATTGTACTTTCAGCTGTTGGGATCAAGACTAATATTGAGAATATTGGACTAGAAGATGTAGGAATTATTACAGACAGAGACAAAATATTAGTAAATGACTGGTATCAAACTAACATTCCTGGATATTATGCCATAGGAGATGTAGTTCCCGGTCCTGCTTTAGCTCATGTCGCTTCAGCTGAAGGAATTACCTGTGTTGAAAAGATAGCTGGATTACATAGTGAAACTATAGACTATGGAAATATACCTGGTTGTACCTATGCCAGCCCAGAAATCGCCTCTGTGGGCTTAACAGAGGAGCAAGCTAAAGAACAAGGATATGAATTAAAAGTTGGAAAATTTCCTTTTTCTGCATCGGGAAAAGCGACAGCTGCCGGAACACCAGATGGTTTTGTTAAGGTAATCTTTGATGCTAAATATGGAGAATGGTTGGGTTGTCATATGATTGGTGCTGGAGTAACAGATATGATTGCAGAAGCAGTTTTGGGCAGGAAACTTGAAACTACTGGGCATGAGGTTTTAAAAACGATTCACCCTCACCCAACGATGAGTGAGGCAGTAATGGAAGCTGTTGCAGACGCTTATAATGAAGTGATTCATTTATAAAATCTAAATAAAATCGAAGTTTAAACTTCGATTTTATTTTGGCATGATAATTGGAAATAGTTTGAAGGTAATATAAATTGCAAACTTACTTTCAATTCAAGTTGGGATTTATTGCATCGAAAAAGAAAATATTCCCCTAAACCAAAGTTAAAAGCTTTGGTCTTTGCATTTATAAAATATTGCTTCGAATACCTATAAATAATAATAATATTTATTTTCAATTCGATAAGAATGTTATTTTTGTTTTTTAATATTTTTAGTTGATTCGTATCATAAATTTCAATCTGTTTTTAATAGAAATTATTAAGGCTTTTATCAAACTAACTGTTGCGGGATTAATTATTGGAATCTTAAAACAATATGATTTAGCTATTGCCCTACTCTTACTTTTAAAAATTCTTCATGTTCTTTACAAAAATTTACTTGATTCAAAGAAAAGAAACTGGTTATTACTTTTAGGGATGCTCTTAACTGGTTTTGGAGGAATAATAGGTGAATACTGGGGCGTGAGCAATCACTATTGGGAATATCACGAAATAACAAGAAATCTTCCTCTTTGGCTTCCTTTAGCATGGATGTTGGCTTTTTATTTCTTATACAGAATAGAATCTAGAATAATTCCTTACCTAAAAAATAAAAATATTCAAAACAAACTTGTGATTGCTTTTTGGTTATCATTAATTATTCCGGCTTTTGGTGAAGTGATAACTATTAATATGGGAGTTTGGACCTATTACTGGCCTTATCAGTTATTTGGTGTTCCTTTATATGCATTGATTTTTTTGTTTTTTTTACATATGCTTATCTATTGTCTCCTCGTTTATATCTGTAAAATATACAACATCAATGACTTGGTATTTACTCAAAATACTGGTAAACCCTAAAATTGCCAAGCAAGAATTCTAGTGACTTTATTTCCTTGATGCATGGGTATTATTTTCATTGTTTTTACCTTTAGTTTTTCTCCAGATTTTTGCAGACTTTTTATGGTTTCTTTTTTAGATACCAAACTGGTAAACCAACCACTAGTATCTTTATAAAAAGAACTTTGGTATAAGTAATTATGTAAAAAAGCTTTCTCACCTCCTGGATACCACAATTCATTATTATTTCCTGCAAAATTACGAACCGCATTATTTCCTAGATTTCTGGATTTTCTTGCATTAGCTCCTTTCGCTTCCATTTCAGATTTATAAAATGGAGGATTACAAACAACTGCTGAAAAAGAATCTCCTTTTTCAATAATTCCCTTTAAGATATTAGCCTCATTAAACTGTTGCCTTAGTGAGATCTTAGCATCAAGGTTATTGTCAGATATGATATCTTGTGCTGTATCTAAAGAATCTAATTCTATATCTGTTGCAACAAAATCCCAGTCATACTCCTTAACTCCTAGTAATGGATAAATACAGCTTGCACCAGTTCCTATATCCAGAATAGTAATCTTTTCAGTACAATTAGAATCCGATAATAAATCTGATATATAATGCATATAGTCAACACGTCCAGGAATAGGAGGACATAAATTTTCATCTGAAAAATTCCATTTATGAATACCATAGTGAACTTGTAATAATGAACTATTTAATGCCTTCACCGCTTTTGGATCAGAAAAATCAATAGTAAAAGATCCATACTTATTTTTAGTTACAAAAGCACTTAAGTTATTATTTTGCTTAGTTAAAACTTCAAAGTTATAACCATTTTTATGCTTATTTCTATGGTGTAGTCCCGGTTTTAAGTTCATTTATAATTCTAAAAAAGTAAATACTTGTCGAAGAGGTTTTAATGATTTTTTTAGTGCGATTATTAATTCATGTCCGTAGGATAAATAATACTCAGAAAAATTTCGTTGACGTTCTTCTAGACTTTGATTCGGTAGTAATTGATCTTGTAATATTGTAATTCTTCTAACTAAATCGGATTGTTTTCGTTTCTCTGCTCGTAACAAACGTTTTTTTAAATTTTCTAAACCTTTTAGCTGTTTTCTTTGTTGTGCATCCACTGCCCCTGTAAAAGAAGCATCTGTAGAATTTGCTACTCTTCTAAGCGCTAAAAATTGTTGTGTTAAAAGTTCTTTTGCATCTGAAAAACTAAATTGAACATCTGAGTTTTCTTTAATTTTTTTAGCTATAAGATTATGATTATTTAAAAATAATTCCTCGTAAGAAATGACTAATTTATTGAGCTTAGTAACTTGTTTATTAGTTATAATTTGTACAGAGTTTCTTAACAATAGAATTGGAAAAGAAATATCTAGAATATCAAAATAGTCTTTTAATTCTAACCAATAAGCCAATTCACCTCCTCCTCCAATATAACAAATGTTTGGTAAAATCATTTCTTGGTATACAGTTCTTGTAATCACATTTGGACTAAATCGTTCAGGGTGATTTTCTAACTCTCTGATAATTTCAGCTGTTGAAAAAAGAATATTGGTGTTGTGGATATGAAATTTCCCATCTTCTTCAGTAATTCGTTCTCGAGCATTCTCCAAAAGGTAAAAAAGGTTTATTTCTCTAGGTTTTACTTGTACTTTATAGGATTTTTCTAACCTATTAATAGTCCTAGAAACAGTCTTAAATGATGTTTTGTTTATGAGCTCATCATGTATGACTGGGCTAAATATATTTTTTAATCGCTGATCATCTGCATCTAAAATTACCAAACCATATTCTTTAAATAATTCATTTACTATGTAACGAGTAGCCTCAGAAAGTGTTTGCTGTTCTAGGTAAGCTTTTTTAAATAATTGTTTAAGATATGCTGCATTTTTAGAGTTTTCTATATGTTCTGAAAATTGACTAAAAACAGTTTCTAATCCCTCTAATGAAAAGCGTCCAACAGCTCCTCCTCCAGCCCGGTTCCAATCAATTTTATTCCCTTTAAAATTAAAGTAATTAATTTCTTCAAAATCATGATCTTCAGAAGCCATCCAATAGATGGGAATAAAATGGTAATCCGGAAATTGTGTAGCCAAATGCTCTGATAAATTAATGGTAGAGATGATCTTATATAGAAAGTATAGGGGACCTGTAAACAAATTTAATTGATGACCTGTAGTAATGGTAAAAGTCTCTTGATTTTGAATAGCATTAATATTTTTTATAGTTAACTGAGAGGTAACCACATTTCGATATTGATCTTGTAAAACATCAACCAATACTTTTCTTGACGATTCTTGAAATGAGTTCTTCTTTTCAAGAATTTGAGCAGCAAAACCTTCCATATCAGGATAGTGATGATAAAATTCTTGGATATCTTCATTTTTTTCTAAATAATCTGATATCATCTTAGAAAAGAAACCTGTTTTTTTATAAGGAATGTGAGAACATTTCATAAAATTATAAAATAACACAATTAAAAAAACACTGATATATCATGGTAATAATCTTTGAATCAAAAATTTTATCAAAAATAGTAAAATTTGTCGACAGCTTTTTATATAAAAATCAAAACTAAGTACTTTTTTAAAGCAATAATTTTATCTAAATAAATCATTACTTTTGATTTTTCACTAAATCAAACATCTTATGAAATTTAGAGTATACATTCTCACCGCTTTCTTATGTTCCTCTTCAATATTTTCACAAACTATTCAATCACCAAAAGAATTCCTTGGATATGAATTAGGGAAACGATTTACTCGTCATCACAAAGTAATAGAATACTTTAAATACGTAAGCACAAAAGTTGATAATGTTTTATTAGAAAAATACGGAGAAACGAATGAACATAGACCTTTGTATGTTAGTTATGTTTCTTCTAAGATTAATATTGACAATATAGAACAAATACGTCTTAACAACCTTGGTCAAATTGGATTAGCACCAACAAGCAATAATAAAATTGCTATTGTATGGTTAAGCTATAATGTACACGGTAATGAATCTTCTAGTACCGAAGCAACGATGCAAACCTTGTATGAATTAGTAACCACAAAAAAAGAGTATTTAGACAATACCTTGGTAATCATAGATCCTTGCATCAATCCAGATGGAAGAGATCGCTATGCGAATTGGTTCAATCAAGTCACTGGAGTCACTTACAATACAGATCAAAATTCAAGAGAGCATAGAGAACCCTGGCCGGGGGGAAGAGCCAATCATTATTTGTTTGATTTAAATAGAGACTGGGCTTGGGTTACGCAAATAGAATCTCAACAGCGTTTAAAAATTTATAATAAATGGATGCCGCATGTACATGTAGATTTTCATGAACAATACATAAATAATCCATATTACTTTGCTCCTGCTGCAGAACCTTTTCATGAAATAATTACAGATTGGCAACGTGATTTTCAAACACAAATAGGAAAAAATCATGCGAAGTATTTTGATAAAAATGGATGGTTGTATTTCACAAAAGAAAGTTTTGATTTATTATATCCAAGTTATGGAGACACTTACCCTACTTACATGGGAGCTATCGGTATGACTTATGAACAAGCTGGTGGAGGTAGAGGTGGTCTCGGTGTTGCTACAGATCATGGATATGAACTTACCCTAGTAGATAGAGTTGCACATCATCATACAACAGGAATTTCAACTGTAGAGATAGCCTCTAAAAATGCTGTCGCCTTAAATACAGAATTCAAAAAATTCTTTGACAATAATTCTTTTCTTTATGAGAGTTTTGTTTTAAAAAATGAAAATAAAGACAAAACAGAGCGTTTAATTGCTTTGTTAGATAAACATAAAATCAACTATGAATATGCTAAAAAAGGGATTGTTAAAGGCTATAATTATCAAACACAACAAGAATCACGAATGGAAGTAAGTACCAAAGATTTAGTCATCCATACATCACAGCCTAAGGGAAAAATGGTAAAAGTATTGTTTGAGCCTACTACTAAATTAACAGATTCTCTAACATATGATATAACAGCTTGGTCTTTGCCGTATGCTCACGGATTTAAAGCAATTGCCTCAAAAACAAAGGTATCTTCTAGAAAAGATATCATGGTAGAAAGAATATACAATCAAATAGATAAAGAAGCATATGCTTATCTAGCAAAATGGAATAGTTTAGAGGATGCTTCTTTTTTAGCAGCTATATTACAGGCCAATATTCGTGTTCGTTTTACTGAAGAAGACTTTAGTATAGAAGAGGGATCGTATGCCAAAGGAACCCTTATTATTTTACGAGGAGATAATAAAACTAATAAAGACTTTGATAGGCAGCTAACCTCAATTGCATATAAAAATAATAGAATGCTAATACCTGTTAAAACTGGATTTGTAAGTACTGGTAAAGATTTTGGTTCTTCAAGTGTTCTTCCAATTAACAAGCAAAAAGTAGCGATTATTTCAGGAAAGGGGACCTCTTCTTTAAGTTTTGGAGAAATCTGGCATTTCTTTGACACTCAATTAAAGTATCCGTTAACAGCTTTAGATACGGAATATTTTAATGAGGTAGATTTATCTGCTTACGATGTATTAATTATACCTAATGGATATTATAGCAATATTTTAAACAAAAAAGGCTTAGAAAAAATCACTGAATTTACTAATATTGGTGGAACCGTTATTGCGATTGGAACAGCACTTAGAAGTTTTGCTGATAAAGATGGTTTTAAGTTAAAGAGAAAGACAGCGTCATTAAGTAAAAAAGAAAAGAAAAATACTAATTTAATTGCCTATGCAGACAAAGAAAGATCTGGAGCAAATACTGCAATAACGGGCGCTATTTTTGAAAGCAAGGTAGATGTAACACATCCATTAGCTTTTGGTTATGATAATAGCTATTTTTCATTAAAATTAAATAATGCGAGCTATGCCTATCTAAATAACGGTAGTAATATTGCCTATTATGATAAAAATGCAACTAATATTGCTGGATTTGCTGGACAAGGGGCATTAAAAAATATTCCAGAATCATTATTATTTGGTGAAGAAAAGAAAGGAAGTGGTAGTATTGTTTATATGGTTGATAATCCATTATTTCGCTCTTTTTGGGACAACGGAAAACTATTTTTTGTAAATGCTATTTTCTTTAGAAACTCTAGTATTATTAAATAACTCACCCAAGTAACAGATAATTAAACCTTGTCAAAAATTTAAAGAAATCTAAAAAGGCTATTTATAAGATATTATCTCAGTTTTTCTTATTACTCTGATAGGAACCGTTTTTTGTTAAAGAGAAATCTTATAAGCGAAATACTAGCAAAAATAATGATAAAAAGAGCTGGAAAACCACCAAGTAATGATAGAATTCTTATACCATCTAACCCCTTAGTAGAAAGCATAATATAGGTTAAACTTCCAATAACAAGACCCCATATGATTTTTGTAAAGATGGAGGCTTCTTGAGTTGTATCATGGTCCTCTTTTTCAGATATCTCACTCATTGCAGAAATATTAGAATCCGCAGCGGTTACATAAGAAATAAAAATTAACACCAATGTAATTGGAATTGTGATGTAACTAAATCCTATTTTATATAGCAAACCATACATCACAGATTCTTCACCTTTTAATTTCATTGTTTCAAATAGTAAATTATCGCTTATAAAATTTGCATGAAGAGTAGCTCCACTAAAGATTGACATCCAAACAATCGCAAACAAAGCGGGTAGAATTAAATTAAAATTAATGTATTCTCTAACTGTGTATCCTCTTGCTATTTTTCCTAGAAATAATGCTGCAATTGGTGCCCAAGCAAACCAATTTGCCCAATAAAAAATACTCCAATCATATCTCCAAGATACTGCTATTCCAGAACTAATATTTAGACTTCTTTCAGGAAAAGTAGAGATATATTCTGTAATTCCTGAGAAAGCAATATTTAAAATATTTAAAGGGTAGCTAATACAGAAAATAAAAATAGCCAGAAGAATAAAACCAACAATATTAATTGTTGAAAGCCACTTAATACCTTTTTGTATACCACTTATTGCAGATAGAATAAAACTACAAATAATTACAGCCCCTACACAACCAATTAAGAAATTAGATTTTGGAATATTAAATATATTATCAAGCCCTCCTATAATTGAATAAATACCTGCACCAAGCGATGCAGACATTCCTAGTACAAGGCTGTATAAACAAATTACATCAATTATGCTTTTTAATGTTTTATTAGTAATTCCTTTTTGTAATGGAATAAGCGATGCTACACTAAAATTTCTTTTTAGATTATAGAAAGACAAAGCAAAGACTAGACCTGCCACGCAATAAATTGCATAAGGTGTAAAAGACCAGTGCATAAACATGGTAGACATAGAAAAACGCATCGATTCTCTAGAGGTAGAACTTATAGATGAAATGGGTGGATTAGCATAATGATAGAGCGGTTCGGCACATCCCCAAAAGAGAATTCCTGTGGCAATAGTTGTACAAGTAATTATGGCAAACCATCTAGATTTACTAACCATAGGTAACGCATTATCACCCCCAATCTTCACTTTAGCTAAAGGAGAAAAATAGGTGATAAATAAAAGGACTAAAAAGTAAAAGCTACTCCAAGAAAAAAGGAAACCAATTTTTTCTAGTATAAAAATATTCAGTTTTGTGATTGTAGAGGAAAATAAATCGTTGTTAATTTGACTAAATAAAATTGTACAGAAGATAAGCAATAATGGAGGATAGAAAACATTATTTCTGAGCTTATTCATACTAGCTATATAATTTTTCAAAGCCCCCATAGTAGTGAAGAGCTTTCTGTATATAAAAACATCTTCCTAATACTTTAAATATTTGTTTTTGAGGATTATTTTAATATAAGTTAAATTTAATTAAAAAAATCTACCCTAAAGTAATTAATTATTATCATCATGAAAATTGATCTTTTTAGAGGAAATATAATATGTTTCATTTGTTGAAAAATTTTTAAATCTAAAAGATATATGGCTAAAAAAATTTGTTTTTAATAATTAAATATACAGATTTAATGGTACCCATAAAAAAACCCTCCGCTTTGGGAGGGTAAAATCATTTAAAAAAAAATAAAATATATTGTTAAAGTTTTGTAGATAAATCAGGACGAAGCATAAAATCATAGGTAGGTCTTGTCCATTCAACTAAACGTTCATTGTATTTTTGATAATCATCTTCCCAAGCTCCTTTTCCATACTGTTCGTCATACATATCTTGAACAACACCATTCTTAGTTTTACCTTCTCTTTCATTTGGATCATTAAATGCTGTAAGTATTCTAATAGTATTGGTATTACCTCCAGAACTCATTACAAATACTCCTTGCTGTACATCTGGTCTAGCCTTTTTTAATACTTCAGTGTATCGTCTTAAATAACGCCAAAAATCTTCATTATTCCCGTTTTTTAGAACACGTATAAATGAACGGAAATATTTAGTTGGACGAGGCTCTTCAAAATTTATTGACAAACTTTTATTTCTTTGCCATACATAGGCACCTTCTCCTGATTGAATATATTTTGCTACATTTTTTTGCCAAAAACTAGTCTCTTCTGAACTTAAAGAATTATTGTACCAATCATTTGTTCGACGTGGCATGATTCGCTCATATCGTCCATTTTCAGCTCCAGAACCAGTCATTAATACAGCAGTATAAGCAGCATTATCGGCTTTGTTGAAAATTTTTGTTTTTTCTGCAATAGCTTCTTCAAATTTTTGATTCATCCCTTTCTTTGGTGTATATTCAAATGTAATCCAAAGTTCAGGCTCGGTATCTTCCTGTGCATATACAAAACCACAGATTAAGAGTGCGAAAGCGTAAAAATAATTTTTCATATTAAAAATTTAAGGTTAGATCCAAAAATAAAATAATTAATTGTAAAATGCAACCAAAAATAAATAATATCCAAAAAAAGGAGTTTTGTATCATTAAAATAAATTCTACATCTAGTGATCAAAAAAAATAGTTAACGTAATATAGAGTTTATAAAATTGAAAAGATTTAACTCGTAGAAATATATGATGGAGAAATAGAGGAGTAAAAAAGAAAAATGGGGGTAGAAATAGAGTTCTTTTTCATAAATTAATCCCTCAATCCAAATATAATAATGCCATGTTGTTAACCAATTGAATTTTCGATAATGTGATTATTTATTAGATAAAACCACCTTCTACTTCGGCTGTATTAATTAAATATATTTGTAGTCATATGGTGTAAAAAAACAGATTTTATTTTACTTATTAACTACCAATTATCTGAGTATTATTTATTATCGAAGTCCATTAATATCATAGCTAGAAACAAAATCCCAAATTAATTCGGCTGATGTCTTAGCTTGATATATTGAGGAGAACCAAGAATGATCACCCTGAATATATTTATAATGCTCTACAGAAACATTATTATCTCCCTGATCATATACATAATGTTCGATTGTTCTCCCATTGTTTGTTTCAAAACTGACAGTTGGATTTGTATTCGTATTATTAAAATCAATCCAATAATCTAATACATTTTGTGCGGAAAGATAAAAATCACTTCCCTCATAAGGAATTACATCATCCGATGTTCCGTGTAGATGTAGAATAGGTATTGGATGAGAAATAAACCCTCCACAATCTAACATTACTCCAGAAACTGATGCTACTGCAGCAATTAATTCACTTTTGTAATTAGCCAAACCATAAGACATCATTCCACCATTTGAGAATCCAGCAGCATAAATTCTTTCCATATCTATAATGTATTCTGAAGATATTTCATTAATCAACGCTTCAACAAATCCTAAATCATCAGAGCTACTTTTGTTATCTTCTCCTGATAGACATGGATTCCAATGGGGTATTCCATCTAAGCAACTTCCTTGTGGATAAACTAAGATAAATGTATTTTCATCCGCTACATGTCGCAGGTCTGCATACCTCATATATTCAGAGGCAGTACCCCCATATCCATGAAAATTCATCATTAATGGGACTGGAGATAAACCATCGTAGGAATTAGGTACATATAAAATATATTCTCTATTTTCTTCATCGTGTACAATTATTTCTGCATTTTGATTTAAATAACAAGAAACAGAAATTGCTTTTCCACTTTCATTATCGCAGCTTTTTAAGAAAAAGATAGTTACAACAAATAATAAAACTTTTTTCATCGGTAATAAATATACTTTTTTTTCAGATTAATTTACATCTCTTATAGGAAGTTCAATATAAGAGCCTTCTAAAGCTCCTGTAACGATATAAAAATCTGTATTCACACATGAAGATAAATTAGCATCAGAACACAAACTAGGGTTGAATTCAAAGTTATCTTTATCAGCTCCTGCAATAGATATTCTAATTTTATGCCCTTTTCTAAATTTCCATGAATGAGGCTTTAAATTAAACTGAAGCTTTTGATAGGTATTGTTTTTAAAGGGTTCTGGATCATAATTGTTTCTTTTGAAAGAATGCCAGGGAAGCTCTGGTTCTACATCAAAAGCATTATTTACCAATTCATCATTGTTAAATAGACGATGCCAACTAGCTCTTAGTTGTGCTTCTGCTATATAATATGAATTTCCGTCAGGGGATACATCGGTTAAATATACATATACATCTGCATTGGAACGATTAGAAGATATATTTAGATTTACAATTGGATACCCTGTAAGTGTTTTTTCAACAGTTAATGGTGGTGTTTCAAAAACCATACATTTCTTATCTTGATTACTTCGTTCTAGAACGTCATTCATTACTAACATTGCATTATTAGGGTTTAACTTTTGTCCACCATAGCGTCCGCTATGAGTAAAATCTACTGTATATTGAAGTGTATCTTGTTTGCTTTTAATTTCTTTAGATAGTAATCCATTATTAAAATAGAGTTTTGATAATTGGGCTTCTTTTATAGGCCAAGTTGAAAAATTAGTCCATCCTTCAAAAGGTGTATATATTTTTACCGGTAATTCTTTTTCAAAACCATTATCAATATCTTTCAAATAATGATCTAAAAAGCGAAGGGTATGAATAAATTGAGCATCTGCGTAAGAATTTTTATAAGTAAATAGTTTCTTGTAAGCATCAGGTATATCTGAAGGAATATGAAATCTAGGCCCCATAAAAAGATAAGAAGGATTCGTGTTTTTAAGAGAACTATATAACTGTGGGATTCCTTCAAAGTAATCAAAAAAGCCACCAATGAAAAGTACAGGTATTTTAGTTTCTTTTAATTTGGAAATTAAACTGATAGGATTTGTTCCTTCAAAAGAACCCAGTCTATTATCAAAAAACAAAGTATCATCTATATACTCAAAACTAGCTGATAAATCTGAAAAACTGATACTTTTCTCACGCTCTTTGAGCATGGAAATATAAGGGTTATTTGGTCTCTCTATCCCATCTTTGTATGCAATTAATCTTGAATTAAAAGTTAATTGAACATTTTCTTTCATATTCGGAATTTCATCTGAAAACTCTCCGTCTCCGTCCATATCAGTCAATGGTACAGAAGGGAATATTGGTAATTCTTCATTGGTGGCCCATAAACTACTATTGATGTTTTTTAATCGAGCGCTATAAGATTCAATCCAATCAATATTTTTTATACCCCCTGGGCGAATATTATCACTGTAAGCATCTACATTAATTAAACCTGGAGCTATACACTTTAAAGCAGGGTGCTTAGTTGAAGCAGCAGCAAATTGGGTCCACCCGAGATAAGATTGTCCTTCCATACCAATCTTCCCATTAGACCAAGGTTGTTTTTCTAAATAATTAAAAACTTCTATAAAATCATCAATATATTTGGTATCACCTGGTGTTGCAAAACCAGTTGATGAACCGGTACCTCTCAAATCCATTAATACAACAGCATAATCATTAGAGGTGTACGTTTTTATTGAATTTGGAGAAACAAAATCATATTCAGGACCCCAAGTACCTGTTTCCCATTTGCTAAAAGCACGTTCGTACCATTTCATTTCAGGGATATATATAGAGGATGTATATGGAGAGGCTAATAGAACAATAGGATACCCTTCTTTGTTTTCTTTTTCTGGAAGAAGGTAAGTAATTGCAATTTTTGTACTGTCTTTAAGTAAAATATAAGCCCTGTCACGTTTATAACTTTCATTATTAAGAGGTATCTCTTTTGCATATGAAAACTCTTCTCCAACATCAAAAGAAGGTGTTTTACCTTTAGAAGTATAAAGTAAAAAAAGAAAGCCAATAAAAATCACTAAAAGGAATAATAAAATGTATTTTAAAATTCTTTTTTTCATAACAGTATTTATTAAGTATTAATCTCTAACGGAAAATATTAAATATTTTTTAATACTTAAAAGTAGGAAATACAAACTGAATAAAAAATACTAGAGGTTATTAATATTTATAAAATAGAAGAAGTTATTTTAATGGAGTACCATACAAATCAAAATCGCCTGCATCATGGATTTTTATTGCTACAAATTCTCCTATTTTAATATAATGATCTCTAGCATCAACCAATACATCATTATCAACATCTGGTGAATCAAATTCTGTGCGACCGTAAAAATAGTTCCCTTCTTTTCTGTCAAATAAACAGGTAAAGACCCTCCCAATCTTTTCTTGATTGATCTCCCAAGAAATCTGAGATTGTATTTCCATAATTTCATTTACACGACGAAATTTGATATCTGCTGGAACGTCGTCTTCTAAAAAATAGGCACCAGTGTTTTCTTCGTGAGAATATTCAAAAGCACCCAACCTTTCAAAACGCATCTCCTCTACCCAATCTTTTAATTCTTGAAATTGAGCATCTGTTTCTCCAGGATATCCAACAATTAAAGTGGTTCTAATTGCAATATTAGGAACGGCTGTTCTAAATTTATGAATTAAATCAGTTGTTTTCTTGTGGGTCGTTCCACGTTTCATGGATTTTAAAATAGCTGTATTGATATGCTGTAGAGGAATATCTAAATAATTACATACTTTCGGTTCATTTTTCATGACTTCAATGACATCCATCGGGAAACCTGTTGGAAACGCATAATGCATTCGAACCCACTCGATCCCTTCAACTTTAGCTAGAGCTTTCAACAAAGTTGCAAGAGCTCTTTTTTTATAGATATCTAATCCGTAATAAGTTAAATCTTGAGCAATTAACATCAATTCTTTAATACCTTTTGATGCTAATTTTTGTGCTTCAATTACAACTTCTTCTATAGGTGTAGATTTATGTTTTCCTCTCATTAATGGGATGGAACAAAAAGAACAAGGTCTGTCACAGCCCTCAGCAATTTTTAAATATGCATAGTGTTTTGGAGTTGTAGTTAAACGCTCCCCAATTAATTCATGCTTATAATCTGCCCCTAAAACTTTTAAAAGATTTGGTAAATCATGAGTTCCAAAATATTGATCTACATCCGTAATTTCTTTTTCCAAATCTGGCTTATAACGCTCACTTAAACAACCTGTTACAAAAACCTTGTCTATGTCACCTGCTTCTTTTTTTTCTACATAATGCAGAATCATATCTACAGATTCTTCTTTTGCTTTTCCTATAAAACCACAGGTATTGATAACAACAATATTTCCTTCATCATTTTTGTCTTCATGAACAACTTCTTTCCCATTGGCTATTAATTGCCCCATCAATACTTCAGAATCATAAATATTTTTAGAACATCCTAGGGTAACAACATTGATCTTATTTTTCTTTACAGACTTTGTCCTCATTCTCGATATTTAGATTCGTAAAAATACGTTTAATCAGATGAAATTTAATAGTGATTTTTTGGCTATTTATTATACAAATTGATTCTTTAAAAAACAATCTGATTATTAAAGTTCTTAAATTGAGACTTTAAAGGGCTCTGACTAATACTTTATAAAATTAACTTGAGTTGTTTTTTCATTCTCCTTAATTTTAATGAAATAAAAACCTTTTTTAAGTTGACTAACATCTAACGAATTAGTAATAGTTTTATTAATAACCAATTTTCCTAAAACATTGTAAACTTTAATGTTAGAGGATTCTTTAACACCACTCAAATAAAGTATACTCTGGACTGGATTTGGGTAAACTTTCACAGGTTCTATATATACTGCGTCTGCAGAAAGTGAATTGTTATTAATTGAATTGGGGCTCCCATGAGTATTAATACATGACCAACTCTCTGGTAAAGAATTGTCTAAATCAGGTGAAATAAGCTCTAAAGTGTCCCCAGTTTCATCTGCACATGTGGGCCAAGGAGGATCATTTAAATATGCAACTTCATCTTGAAGAACCCCATTTTCATTAAATAATCTTACAGAGTCAGAACCTCCAAAACCAAATCCTATTTCACCAATATAATTTGTTATTTGAGGAAAAACATCGGTAAAATCTGATTCATCTTTTACAAAGACTAAGTAACCATTTGCAGCGATGGATGTTCCGTCTGGAATAACAAAAATATGAGAATCATCTTCATCCTTCAATTGCCAGTTAGACATGTCTACAGAGGAGTTGTTAGGATTGTAAATTTCTACCCAATCATCTGCATTAAAATCATCACTTGATTTATAATTAATTTCATTGATTACAACTGGATTTGGTGTTCCCGAAGGAGAAAAGTTTGCAATTAACTCTAAAGAATTTACCAAATTAATAGTTATTGTCTCTTGTATAGAAAATAAATTTCCACTCCAATGAGAAAACTCATAGCCTGGAGCTGCAATGGCTTTTAATTTTAAAGGTACAGTTTCAAAATAGTCTCCTGTCCAAGAAGATTCTTGTATATTCAGATTTTCATTTACCTCTACAAACCCCTCTTCAAAGCTAGGATTTTTAATTGTCAATTGATGAAAATTTGGTAAATTAAATTGAGACAAAATATGGTTTTTAACAATAGAAGGTCTATTGTCGGCAAAATTTTTCATTTGATCAACATAATACGCTACCCATGAATTAATATCATTAATATAAACACCAATATTAGTTAGTGACGGATCATCTTTCCATCGTTCATAATGAGCAGTTACTTCCGGAGAAATCGTGGCGAAAATTTGATCTATGTGTGCCTTAACATTAGTAGATAGAAAACGAGTATTTAACTCGTCAGCGTATCGATTAATAAATCTATTTCTAAATCCTGTATTTGTTATTAATCTTCTAAATAATAGGGTAGACCATGAAGGGTTTGGCCAACCAGGACCATTTGGATCTAAAGCAAAACTAAGTGTATTCTCAGAATAATTACTAATATTCCAAAAAGGGCCAAAACCAAAATCTGTGTCAAACATAATCCAGCGCCACTTTCCTGCCGGATGCTTCCAAAATTTTATATTATTGCCAGGCCAATCTGTATTATTAAAGAATATATTAGCAGCTTGATAGACAGCATATTCTTTTAAATCAATCTGCTGATCCACATATTCAAAATTTGAGTCTAATGATAAGTTTGTTGAATTAATATAGGATATAAGTTGATTGTATTCATCATTAGTCCCTTCAATTTCTTCAGCATTATTGGTAAGTAAAGTAACGTCTTCAGCTTCTATATTATGCTTAGAAGCCAACATATGCTCGTTAATTTTTTCACGTAAATTATAAATCCCCCAATACGCACCATTAATATAAGTAGCAACAGGATTATGTTCTTGAAAATCTAATCCAGCACCACGCATTAGACTTGTGAGAGTAATATCTTTTATTGAAGATCGCATCCAATCCTGACCTGAATTTCTTAGAACAAAAGCCTCAAATTTATCATAGGATAGTTGATCAAAAAAGGAATGTTCAAATTTAGAATCTCCATATTGACCTCTTGCAAAGAAAGACATTGATCTTTGTCCATTTTGACCTCTACTCCAACCTCCAAAAATCTTTACACCAGCATTGAACTCGGAAAAATTATCAGTATCATTTTCATGAAATGATATATGAATTGGACGCTCCCAATCTTCCCAGAAATTAGCTCCAAAATAAGGTGGGGAAATATCATATGTCCCTTCAGGACCAAAAACATAAATTCCTGTATCTTGATCAAAAAAGTTATCTGGCTCGGTTGTTAATAACATAACATCAATCTCATGATTTGAATTCATGATGTATGATTTTGTATATATTGGAGATGGTAAATAATTATCTAAATAGATTCTAGCTCTAACACTTGTATTCATATTTATCTCAAGTGGAAATTGATAAATTGGTGAGAATGGGTTTGGTTCTTCACCACCAAAAGCATATCGAATTACCTCTCCTGGATTATTTCCAGATAATGAAAGGTTGAAAGAGCCACTTATGAGTCCACCCTCATGTGAAAAATTAACCACACTTTGTACTACTCCTAAATACTCAGTACTTGAATTTTCATACCCAGGAGTTGTCTCTAAAAAACTTACAATATTTCCTGTACTTCTAGAAATACCAGTAGATGTATTTGGAGGTATGTTTTCAGCAATTAGCTGATCTACTAGATTACCTGAAGAATCTGATAGGCTTAGTGTCTCTGAATCAGAAGATATTTTAAAGTTGGTATGAAGGTTGTTTGTTGTTAAATTTAAAATATCAGGAGGGGTAATACCAGCACTATTTGGTGATGTAAAAACTGCTGATAGAAATGGAATAATTGTAAAGTCTGAGGAATTTGAACCCACATTATGTGCTTGGATCGTTAAAATGTTTTGACCATTATTTAAAATGGAGCTAAAATTTGATATTAAAAATCTGTCAGGACTTCCTCCATTATACATTTGAGCTTCATGATCTTGGAGAGTGGCTGAATTATATGGGGGTGGAACACCAGTAATATTAGCACGTGCTATCTCAACACCATTAATATATGCTACAAAAGCATCATCGTAATCAATATCTAGTATCAGTGATGAAATATCATCAGTATTATTTATTGAAAAAGTTTTTCTAAGATAAACAGATAAGGTACCATTTGGTATAATAGTAGAATCATCCTCATCATCATAGCCAAATCCTGACGTTCCTTGTGACCAACTTTGATCATTAAAATTTAAAGAAGTCCAATTGGAACTTGGCTCAGTAAAAGGAATAAAATACGAAAAAGTATCTCCTTGGTTAATTAGTGTTCTAGAGTATGTAACTGAAGATCGGTCTTTTGAGGAAGCCCACAACAATAAATATTCATCTGGTGCTAATGTAATATCAGGAAAAGTCCATTTTGTAAGATCATCCAAGTCATCCGATAAAGTCCAGTTTTCTATTGATACATTTTGTGTTCCATAATTATGAAGTTCTAACCAATCTGGGGTATCTCCATCTTCATCAAAATATTCTGAGTTAGAGGAAACAACTTCATTAATTCTTATGTTTTGTGAATTTAAAGTTGAAACAAAAAAAAACAACAATAAAATTAAAGTTCTCATTGATATTTATTTTTTAGGTTTTGAAAAAATCAAAAACATATTTATATTTTAATCCAAGAATGGACTTTGGTTTTAATTCTAATCTGTTAAAATTCTTTTGGAATCCATAAAACAAGGTAAATTTACCAATTTTTTTTAACTTTTTATATGTATTAAAAGAAATACGATATCTATTAAAACCATTTTCTGGATTTTCTTTTTGTATTTGATTAAAAAGCTCTCCTTTTAGTCTTAACCCTACACCAGAATATTTTAATTGATAACCTAAACCTAAACGAAATCTGAGGTATTCATGAGGAAAATTTCCATCTAGATCAGTTATACCAAGTTCCTTTTTGTGTTGATACCTTAACCTATAAAAAAGAGTCAACGTTTTTATATCATGCTTAAAACTTAGATTGAATTGATATCTGAAATGAGTTTCAAGACCTTGAATATTTCCAACATCATCATTTTCTCTAATAAAACGGACTCCACCTCCTAAATTAAAATCTTTAAAAAGTTCATAGGAAGATTCTAGCTGAGTAAAATATGTACTTAATGAAGAAATTTTATTCCTATATCGTAGGTGTTCAGAAGCTGAAAAAGATATTTTTTGTGAAATATTAAAATCTACTTCTATTGAACTCCAACCCTCAATGTCAGAATTGTTTTGAGCAGGGCTTTTTTCAAAAAAAGAAAGTAAAAAAACTATTACAGTAAATCGATAAAAATTATTCATTGCCATGTACATTATTTGTAATAAACGGTTATTTCCACAGTGTCTCTTAAAAAATTCACATTTCCAATTTCAATATTGACAACTTCAACACCTAATCTTGTTTGAATATCTTTCTTTAACTTATCGTGATTTTTAGGTTGAATATTTTCTATAGTTTCGTAAATAATTTCTTTCTTTAAAACAATATTTTTATTGTAAAATCTTTCAAAATAATAAACCACTAATAGAATAATTGAATTGGCTGCTAAAATCTCAGCATAACTCATTTTTTTATTAGACAAAGCATTCATTACTGAAATACCTATCACAACAAAAAGATAAGTCATTTCTTTAACATCAATAGGTATCGTTCGATACCTCAGAATTCCAAAAATTGCAAATAAACCAAGAGCCATCCCTAAATCTAATTCATATTTTTTTAGTGTAAAGCATAAAAAGAAAACAACTATTCCTATTAAATAAAATGTAAAAAGATATTGTTTTTTCTTAGAGTATTTATAATAAATAAATCGAATAATACCGGTTAAGAACACTACATTAATAAATAATTTAATCGTCATTTTATAAAAATCATCGTCAAAAAAGGGAATTCCAAATAGTTCCATACTAATTATACATTTTATTAATTATTAAATTTATTTCTTTGAATTGATTTGATTTTAATGAGGTTATGAGGTTTGAAATACCAACACAATATTTACTAAAGCTTACAATGGGTATTTGTTTCATTTTTAAAGCTTTAAGAATTGCTGTATTTTCCTTTCCTTTTTCCTGTTTTACCTCTATCACTACAATTTTATCTAAAGTTTTAAAAGAATTTTCTGTTTTATATAGTATTTCACTATCAATTGTAACTCTCTCATGTTGTTTTTTATTGACAAGCGTAAAACGATTAAAAGTATTTGACAATACTGGATTTAAAACGTGTGAACTATTCGTGTTTTTTTTGATGAATTTTTTTGATGAGGAAGATAATTTATTTTCAAAATCATCAATGGAACAACGAGACTTATTGGTAAATCCTTTATTATTCTTTTTTTTTACTTCTAAAAAACATATGTTAGAGTCAATATATTTTCGCATTCTTACTTTATATCTATTTCCTTTTCTATTATGATGATGTTTGAACAGTATTTTGTCATCAGTATCAAAATATAGGGTAGAATATTTCATCAACCTTTTCTTATCGATCTCCAAAATATCATACTCTGAAATAATCAAAGCCAATATTTCTAATAATTTTTTTTTTGTAGTTAAGAATTTAGTATCTACTCTTTTTAATAGTGAGACATTATCCATCTCTTTGAGAGAAATTGGAGAAAAACTAGTTAAATTATTTGAAATCATGAGTCTGTTTAAAAATCTCGAAGATATGACATTTATTTAATGTTAAAAAAAGAATAATTTTTTGTAAATTTTCAGTTCTTTTAAAAAAAAGAAAAGGTAAGTCTAACCTATTTACGGGGGTTAGAAATAGCTGAATTGAAGGAGTAAAACCCTTAAATAGGGTGTTTATTTTTGTTCCTATTAAAATGGATTAGCTCTTTATAATTTTAAAAGTTTTTGAAAAGTTTTCTAAAATTACTTCGATGTAATAAATTCCTTTTGAAATTTTAGACAATGAGATATGGTCGGAAGTAATATTTTCACCCGTTAAAACTTTTTTCCCAGTATTATCATATATATTGAATAAATACTTCTTGGACGAATTAATATTTACTTTAATATTCTCAATTGTTGGATTGGGAGAAATTGTGATTCCTTTTAATTGATTAATTGTTGGGATAGATAAAGCGTCATTTAAATTTGCTCTTTGTGTACTATTTAACCAACCTCCATCAGTTGCGCTTGACGTATAATTACCCCCGATTAAATAAATATTGTTATTAATAACTTCTGAATCAGAATGTCTTCTGCCAATCATATTATTGTTAACAGTATTAAACACTTCATTTGATGTATCAAAATACCCAATTCTATCAAGTTCTGAATAATCTCCTACAATAAAAATTAAATCATTATAAACAGTTAAGGAATTAGCAGAAACACCATATGGCATAATGAATTGACTTTCCCATTCATTACTTTCGATATTGTATATGTCGATTATATTTGAAACGCTACCATTATAACCTCCAATTGCATAAATTTTGTTATTAATTATTTCTCCTCTTGTTTCTCGAGGATTTGGCATATCAGCAAGTAAAGTCCAAATATCAGAGTCAACATTATAAGAGTAGAGTTGGGATGAATAATTATTAGAATCTATTTCACCCCCAAAAACATAAATTTTATTTCCATTTACAGCTGAACCAGATCTACGCCTTGACAAAGGGTTTTCTGCCCCATAAGTAACTTCATTAGTTTCAAGATTTACAATCTCAACTAAATTGTTTCCATAACCATTAAATAGATATAAGCTATTACCTATAACTTCCCCATTTGCATATATCTTATCCGCCAATTCATTGTCTGGAATAATAGTAGACCAAGTATTTGATTCTGTATCATACTGAAAAAGAAAATCGTATGTGTAATATTCTCCATTAACATAACCGTTTCCACAGTTTATAATAATTTTATTATTGAATACACTTGTAGTTAATAATGAATGATAATCAGCTGGGATATTTTCTAAATCTATGAAATTTAAATTTTGAGAATAGGAACTAATGGTTAATAGAAAAAAAAAGAAAAAATTTTTCATAATAAATTTTTTACAAATATACTAATTCATAACTTCAAAATAAATATCAAAAATATGAGTATTTAATATTTTTTTGGATTCAAAAAATATGTAAATGTTTACCACCTAATATAAACCTCCCCCAAAAGAACCTAAATGTAAACTCCCCCAACCAAGATTAGGTATAATAAATTAACTCATTGATTATGAACAAAGTATTTGACCAATCCGTAAGATTCTTGCAACTAGTTAGTAAACTGTTAGGAATGACCTACCAAGAGCTTAACGTATGGATCTTTTTGATTCTAGAACCCATTGTATTTGCGATCCTACTGATTAAAATCTATCTATTAACTAAAAAACTTAACAACTATGAGAGAAGCTAATAAACGATTCATAAGACTACTAGGGTATGTAGTGATTGTAATTACCTCCATACAGTTTCACAATCTTTTACAGACACCCTCTATGTTATTTTTTGGGTTTTTATGGTTCGCAAAAACTTCAGATTGGTAACTTAGCATTTGAATAAGATTTTTAGAGAGAAAAGGCAACGATCTAGGCAACTAAAAATAAGAAACCTCGTAAATCAGCGACTTACAAGGTTTGTTGCGGAGAAAGAGGGATTCGAACCCCCGGACCTGTTACAGTCAACAGTTTTCAAGACTGCCGCATTCGACCACTCTGCCATTTCTCCTATCCTCTATCATGGTGTCTGACAGCGGGTGCAAATATAGAAAAGCTTTTCATTTTGTAAAAGTATTTATGCTTTTTTTAATTGATTATTTTTAAAGATTATTCTACACCTATTGTAATATTAGTTACTCTTTATTCTTTCTAGATTCAATATTTTTCTTAGAAATACAAACGAATATAGTTCAGATACAGCTGATCTATTGATAAATGGAAAAGGTTCCTAAAAAACCCTCAATTATTATAGTATTAGCAATAGTAATAAAAATGTATTTTCTTGATTTTTATAGTATCTTTGTAACTCAGAATATAGAATTGCACAATGGCTTTTAATTCATTTGGAAATTTATTAAAACTAACTACATATGGAGAGTCTCACGGCCCTGCTATTGGAGGAGTCATTGATGGTTTTCCTGCTGGAGTTATATTAAATTTTGAAGCCATACAAGATGAATTAAACAGACGAAAGCCCGGTCAATCTAAAATTGTTACTCAACGTAAAGAACCAGATACTGTTGAATTTCTGTCAGGAGTTTTTGAGGGAAAAACTACAGGTACTTCTATTGGTTTTATCATAAATAATACCAATCAAAAATCCCGCGATTATTCTCACAACACAGATGTATATAGACCCTCCCATGCAGATTTCACCTACGATAAAAAATTTGGCGCCAGAGATTATAGAGGTGGTGGTCGTTCTTCCGCTAGAGAAACTGCCAACTGGGTGGTAGCAGGAGCTCTAGCCAAACAATTAATTTCATCAATTTCTATCAATGCATTCACTTCTTCAGTTGGTAATATTGAGATGATGAAAGGATATAATCAGTTAGATTTTTCAAAAACAGAATCAAATATTGTTCGTTGTCCTGATGACAAAATAGCAACTTTAATGATTAATAAAATTAAAGAAATTCGTAAACAAGGAGATACAATTGGTGGAACCATTTCTTGTGTTGCTCAAAATATTCCTATTGGATTAGGAGAACCTATTTTTCATAAATTACACGCTGAATTAGGAAAAGCTATGTTATCTTTAAATGCTGTCAAAGGTTTTGAATTTGGGAGTGGTTTTGAAGGAACCAAAATGAAAGGAAGTCAGCATAATGATATTTTTAATTCAGATAATTCTACCAAAACAAACCACTCTGGGGGTATTCAAGGGGGTATTAGTAACGGAATGGACATTTATTTTAGAGTTGCTTTTAAACCAGTAGCTACCATCATGCAAAATCAAGAAACCATCAACTCTAAAGGAGAAGTAACAGCAATTATGGGTAAAGGGCGCCATGATCCTTGTGTAGTCCCAAGAGCTGTGCCAGTAATTGAAGCACTAACTGCTCTAGTTTTAGCCGATTTTTGGCTATTGAATAAAACACGTAAAGTATAGACTTAATTTATGACTTCAAATAATTTACTAGATTACTTGTATTGAATTATTGATTAATTTTAATTTAAAGGAATCACTTAAAATTTGATAAACAGAATATATTTTATTGATATAATTCGAGCCTTTGCAATTTTAATGATGCTACAAGGTCATTTTATAGATACTCTTTTAGATAATTCTTATCGAAATTTAAATTCTGAAGTTTTTTTATTATGGTCTTTCCTAAGAGGAATCACCGCACCTCTCTTTTTTACAATTTCAGGATTAATTTTTACTTACCTAATGCTAAAAGCAAATGAAAAAGGGTATGGGGAATCTAGAATGAAAAAAGGGTTTTTAAGGGGGTTATATTTAATTGCTATCGGGTATTTTATTAGAATTAATTTTTTAGATTGGTTTTCAGGGTACTTTAACAAATCTTTCTTAGTTGTTGATGTTTTACAATGCATAGGTTTGAGTTTAATCATTGTAGTAAGTGTTTTTTTTATATGCAATAAAAACAATATTCTTTTTTTAATAACATCTTTGATTTTAGGAATCATTATATTTTTATTAGAACCCTTGTATAAATCAATAAATATTGAGGTCATACCTGATTTTATTCATAATTATATCTCTAGAAATAATGGATCTGTATTCAGTATAATTCCATGGTATGGATATACTTCAACAGGATCTTTTATTGCCATATTGTTTTATTGGTTTTTACATAAAAAATATTTTAAAGTCATAATTATTTCAAGTTTTATATGTACTGGTTTATTTCTCATATATAATTCTTCAAACACTCTTATGTTTCTTTTTCATAAAACAGATATAAATGTCTTTAGGGATGCTGCATACAATAATTATTTATTTACAAAGCTAGGTTATGTACTCATTTATTTTGCCTTTTTCTATTTACTTGAAAAGTATCTAAAATATCCTCTAATCCTAAAAATTGGCAAAAATACTCTTCCCATATATATTATTCATTTTATTATTTTATATGGTAGTTTTTTTAGATTTGGATTAAAAAATTTTGGGAGAATATTGTCACCCATTGAGGCTGTTTTTAGTGTATTATTATTTTTAGTTGTAATTATTTATTTAAGCTTTAATTACAAAAAATTAAATCTAGTTTTTATAAAATGCTTCAACAAAATATCTGTCTACTTCAAATTAAAAAATTAAAAAATGTTTAATTTTATTTTTTTAACTATGTATCCATTCTTAAACTATTCCATTAAAATATTTTGATAATAGGCATTCGTTTTTAAATTAGTGTTTTTGTTATAGTCATAAAACTATTGTAAGTTAGAGGTAGTGATTTTCAATATTTACTAAATAAAAACAATTTGATTTTAATAAAAAATATGAAAACTAATCTTAAGATAATAATTGCTTTATTAACATCTATTTTATTTCAATCTATAACTAGAGGACAGGAATATAGGTATACTAAAACCCTTTTTTCTAACGCTCAAATTTCTGAAGATATAGTATATCAAAATGCTCCTTTCATTGATTCTCCATATAACATAGAAATTAATACCACAAATCAAGATTTAAAAATGGATATTTTTACTCCTGAAGGGGATACAAACGAAAATAGACCAGCAATAATATTTGCACATTCAGGTGGATTTCTTTTAGGAAATAAAAATCATGATGATATCATGGCTTTTTGTGATTCATTGTCTAACAAAGGGTATGTTACAGCTACAATAGATTATAGGTTAGGTTTTAATATTATTACGAATCCAAATATGCATGCAACAAGAGCAGTTTATAGAGGTATTCAAGATGGAATGGCAGCTGTAAGATATTTGAGAGCAAATGCTGACACTTACAATATTGATGCAACCAAAGTATATTTTATTGGGAGTAGTGCTGGATCTTTTATAGGTTTACATAGTATATATATGGATAATGATGAGTTACCATCTGATATTGGGGCGGTTTCATATGTGAATATAACTGTACCTTTTAATCATACTGCACCTGATTTAGGACCTTTAAATATAGGAGATAATCTAAATTTCAATGGTCAACCAGATGCTGTTGTCGCTTTGTGGGGTGCTGTCCAAAATACAAATTTGATACATTCTAATAATGATACACCTGTATTTTTAATCCATGGAGGTAATGATTCAGTAGTTTCATTTGAAATAGGATCTCCTTTTGAATACCCTGTATTGAATGACACTTACGGAAGCAATGAAATAAATAATAAACTTGAGGAGTTAGAACTAACAAATAAAGAAACATATTTTATTCCTGAGGGAGAACATGAGTTTTATGGTACAGATAATGGAACTTGGAGTAATGGTTACTCCGGTAACGAATATTGGGATATTCTTTTAGAAAAAATCACCACTTTTTTATGGGAGCAACACAAGCCTAATGCAGAGTTTGATTATGAACAGCAAGGAAACGGAATATCTACAAGTCCTGAAACCGTTGTTTTTTATGATCAAAGTTTTGGAGCAACTAGTTGGCTGTGGGATTTTGGTGATGGAAACACTAGCACAGAACAAAATCCGATTCATACCTATAATGATTTAGGAATTTATCAAGTCACCTTATATATTGAGAATGATATTTTGAGTTGGGATGAAAAAATAATAGAAATCAATACTTCACTTTCAACAACAGAAAATGAAGTAGCGGGTTTTAGTTTTTTTCCAAACCCTACAAAAGATGAACTTCATTTTTCTTTTGATAATTATTACCCATCAATTAAAATAGAGCTATATGATATAAAAAGTCAATTAATTCAAACAAAAAAAATCTACAATTTAAATAATTTTGTTTTTAATTTGAAGAATATAGCAAAAGGAATATACTTTATAAAAGTCTCTATAGATAAACATATACAAACCATAAAAATACTAAAGCAATAATAAGATTATAGGACTAATTTGATGTGAGTAGGAATATAAAAAACACAAAACAATTGTTTTGTGTTTTTCATTTATGCCTCTCCTGGTGTACCAAAATTCATTGGAATTGGAGGTTGTTCTAAATCTTTAATTTCACCATGAACTTTCTCAAATTTTAAAACATTATCTGCAAGTGCTTTTGTTAACCTTTTAGCATGTTGTGGAGTCAAAATTATTCTAGACTTTACCTTTGCTTTTGGAATACCAGGCATCATAGCAATAAAATCAACAATAAATTCAGAAACTGAATGGTTGATGATTGCTAGATTAGAATAAGTTCCTTCCGCAACAGATTCGTCTAACTCAACATTAATTTGTCCTTTTTTATTTTGATCTTCTGCCATAACATTGATTAATTAAAGCTACTTTCGATTTCTTCTTTAGGACCAACAATTAAGTGATCATAGGTTCTCATACCTGTACCGGCTGGTATTTTCTTACCTACAATAACATTTTCTTTTAATCCCTCTAGATGATCAACTTTACCATTTACGGCAGCTTCATTTAACACCTTTGTTGTTTCCTGAAAAGATGCCGCTGAAATAAATGATTTCGTTTGAAGAGATGCTCTTGTAATTCCTTGTAAAACTTGTTCAGCTGTAGCTGGTTGTGCATCTCTTGCAACAACTAAAGTTTGATCATTCCTACGCAACAAAGAATTTTCATCTCTTAATTGACGTGCAGTAATAATTTGTCCTGCTTTTAAGTTCTCAGATTCTCCGGAATCTTCGATTACTTTCATTCCATAAATACCATCATTTTCTTGAATAAAATCATTCTTGTGTATTAGTTGGTTTTCTAAGAATAATGTATCTCCAGAATCTATAATTCTTACTTTACGCATCATCTGACGAACAACAACTTCAAAATGTTTGTCGTTAATTTTTACACCTTGTAAACGATACACATCTTGAATTTCATTTACCAAATACTGTTGAACAGCTGATGGTCCTTTAATTCTTAAAATATCGATTGGAGTAACTGCTCCATCTGATAAAGGCATACCTGCTTTTATGAAATCATTCTCTTGAACTAGAATTTGATTAGAAAGTTTGATAAGGTACTTTCTGATGTCTCCAGTTTTAGACTCAACAATAATTTCTCTATTACCTCTTTTAATTTTACCAAAAGAAACAACGCCATCAACTTCAGATACAACTGCTGGATTTGAAGGATTACGAGCTTCAAATAATTCTGTTACTCTCGGGAGACCTCCAGTAATATCACCGGCTTTACCTGATTTTCTAGGAATCTTAACCAATGTTTTTCCACTTTCTACAGCTTCAGAATTATCAACCATCAAATGAGCACCAACTGGTAAACTGTAGGAGCGTAAAGCTTTTCCTTCTTTATCTTCTATAATTAAAGATGCAATGATTTTCTTATTCTTGGAATCAGTTATTACCTTTTCCTGGAAACCAGTTTGTTCATCAATTTCTACCTGGTAATTAATTCCTTGCTCTAAATTATCAAATTTAACTTTCCCTTCAAATTCTGAAACAATTATACCATTAAATGGATCCCATTTACAAATAACTTCTCCTTTTTTAATAGTCTTAATCTTTTTATTAAAAATTACAGAACCATAAGGAATAATATTTGTACTAAGGGTAATATCGGTCTTTTTATCCATCACCTTCATCTCTGCAGTTCTAGAAATTACAATATCGACTATTTTCCCTTCATTATCTTTTCCTTCTACAGTTCTTAAATCTTCAATAACAACCTTACCATCAAATTTAGCTGTAAGCTTGTTGTCTTCAGAAATATTTCCAGCAACACCACCAACGTGGAATGTTCTTAATGTTAACTGTGTACCAGGCTCGCCAATAGATTGAGCGGCAATAACCCCTACAGCTTCACCGATTTGAACATTGTTACGAGTAGACAAACTTTGTCCATAACATTTTGCACAAATACCTCTTTGAGACTCACATGTTAATGCAGACCTAACTTGAACTAAATCTAATCCAGAATCTTCTATAAGTTTAGCAACTTGAGAAGATATAACTTCCCCACCTTCAACTAATAACTCTTCATTTAATGGATGAAAAACAGATTGTAATGCAACTCTTCCCTCAATTCTATCACTTAAAGACTCAATAATTTCATCATTTTTCTTAAGTGGAGTAACATCTAAACCTCTTAGTGTTCCACAATCTTCTTCATTGATAATTACATCTTGTGATACATCTACTAAACGTCGAGTTAAATAACCTGCATCAGCAGTTTTTAGTGCTGTATCAGCAAGTCCTTTACGTGCTCCGTGAGTAGAGATGAAATATTCTAAAATAGATAATCCTTCCTTAAAGTTGGAAAGAATTGGGTTTTCAATAATTTCTCCACCACCTGCAGTAGATTTTTTAGGTTTCGCCATCAATCCACGCATACCTGTTAACTGACGAATCTGTTCTTTAGACCCCCTTGCTCCAGAATCTAACATCATATAAACAGAGTTAAACCCTTGCTGATCTTCACGTAAACGTTTCATAGAAAGTTCAGTTAATTGATTATTGGTTCTACCCCATATATCAATTACTTGATTATAACGCTCTTTTTGCGTTAGCATTCCCATATTATAATTCATAACAATTCCGTCAACTTCTTGATTTGCGTCAGCAATCATAGAACTTTTTTCTTCAGGAATAATAATATCTCCCAAACTGAAGGATAATCCGCCTTGGAAGGCAAATTTATATCCCATGTTTTTAATTTCATCTAAGAATTTACCCGTAGTTGGAATATCTGTAGCTTTTAAAATATTACCTATAATTCCACGCAATGACTTTTTGGTTAATACCTCATTAATGTAACCAGCAGCTTCAGGAACAACTTCATTAAATAAGACTCTACCAACAGTAGTTTTAATAATTTTATTTACTGAATTACCCTCTTCGTCAAGATCATTTGTTCTTACTTTAATTCCGGCATTTAGTTCAACCATTTCTTCATTAAAAGCGATGGTGACCTCTTCTGATGAATAAAAAGTTAAACCTTCTCCTTTTACAGGCACTTCTTTAGTTGATTTTCTTTCTTTAGTCATATAATACAGACCCAAGACCATATCTTGAGAAGGTACTGTAACGGGTGCACCATTTGCTGGATTTAAGATATTATGTGAAGCTAACATTAATAGTTGTGCTTCTAAAATAGCTTCTGGTCCTAGTGGTAGGTGAACAGCCATCTGATCTCCATCAAAATCAGCATTAAAAGCAGTACACACTAGTGGGTGTAACTGTATCGCTTTTCCTTCAATTAATTTTGGTTGAAATGCTTGAATACCCAGGCGGTGTAAGGTAGGTGCACGGTTTAATAAAACTGGGTGTCCTTTAATTACATTTTCTAAAATATCCCAAACAACTGGTTCTTTCCTATCTATAATTTTCTTTGCAGATTTTACTGTTTTTACAATTCCTCTCTCTATTAATTTACGTATAACAAAAGGCTTATAAAGTTCGGCTGCCATATCTTTAGGGATACCACATTCTGATAATTTTAATTCTGGTCCGACAACAATTACAGAACGTGCAGAATAGTCAACACGTTTTCCTAATAAATTCTGACGGAAACGACCCTGCTTACCTTTTAAAGAATCTGATAATGATTTTAGTGGTCGATTTGATTCTGTTTTTACTGCAGAAGATTTACGTGTATTATCAAATAATGAGTCTACAGATTCTTGTAACATCCTTTTTTCATTCCTCAAGATTACCTCTGGAGCTTTAATCTCCATTAATCTTTTTAAACGATTATTTCTGATAATAACTCTACGATATAGATCATTTAAATCAGAGGTAGCAAAACGTCCACCATCTAACGGAACTAAAGGACGTAATTCTGGTGGAATCACCGGAACTACCTTCATAATCATCCACTCTGGTTTATTTTCTCTATTCTTTTGAGAATCTCTAAAAGCTTCAACAACGTTTAATCTTTTTAACGCTTCTGCCTTACGTTGTTTAGAGGTTTCAGTATTTGCCTTATGTCTTAATTCATATGATAGTTCATCTAAATCTATACGAGCAAGCAAATCAATTAAACATTCAGCACCCATTTTAGCAATAAACTTATTAGGGTCTGTATCATCTAAATAATTATTCTCTTGAGGTATTGTATCTAAAATATCTAAATACTCTTCTTCTGTTAAGAAGTCCATTTTCTGTAATGGTTCTCCTTCAATATTCTTTGCAATACCTGGTTGAATTACTACATATCTTTCATAGTAGATAATCATATCTAGCTTCTTAGATGGTAATCCTAATAGATATCCCATTTTGTTTGGTAATGATCTAAAATACCAGATATGGGCTACAGGAACAACTAAATTAATATGTCCTACTCTATCTCTACGGACTTTCTTTTCAGTTACCTCAACACCACATCTATCACAAACAATTCCTTTATAACGGATTCTTTTGTATTTACCACAAGCACATTCAAAGTCTTTAATGGGACCAAAAATTCGCTCACAGAACAATCCATCTCTCTCAGGTTTGTGTGTACGGTAATTAATAGTTTCTGGCTTTAACACCTCTCCTCTAGAAGATTCTAAAATAGATTCTGGTGATGCTAAACCAATTGAGATTTTATTAAACTTTTTTACGGTGTACTTCTCGTTTTTTCTTGCCATGGTAGTGGTATCGAATTAAAATTGGGTATAAACCCTTATTAGACTAACTTGTCTCTAAGAATATTAAAACACCCTTAGAGATATAGTATAAATTTATTCTTCTAGTTTTAGGTCTAACCCTAAACCTTTTAGTTCATGCATTAATACATTAAAAGATTCTGGTAATCCTGGTTCTGGCATGGTTTCACCTTTAACAATACTTTCGTATGTTTTAGCTCTTCCCATTACATCATCAGATTTCACTGTTAATATTTCTCTCAATATACTTGAAGCTCCATAAGCCTCTAAAGCCCAAACTTCCATCTCCCCAAAACGCTGACCTCCAAATTGAGCCTTACCACCAAGTGGTTGTTGAGTAATCAACGAATAAGGTCCAATTGATCGAGCATGCATTTTGTCTTCAATCATGTGACCTAGTTTAATCATATAAATTACACCTACAGTAGCTGGTTGATCAAATCGTTTCCCTGTTCCTCCATCATATAGATAAGTATGACCAAATCTTGGGACATTTGCTTCATCTGTAAATTCGTTGATCTGGTTTAAAGATGCTCCATCGAAAATTGGAGTGGCATATTTTTTGTCTAATTTCTGTCCAGCCCAACCAAGAACTGTTTCATAAATCTGACCTATATTCATACGAGATGGAACTCCTAGAGGATTTAAAACAATATCTACAGGTGTCCCATCCTCTAAAAAAGGCATATCTTCTTGACGAACAATACGAGCAACTATACCTTTGTTACCATGTCGTCCAGCCATTTTATCACCAACTTTTAGTTTACGTTTCTTTGCAACATAAATCTTAGCTAGTTTTAAAATTCCTGCTGGTAATTCGTCTCCTACAGAAATTGTAAACTTTTCACGACGTAAAACACCCTGTAAATCGTTTACTTTAATCTTGTAATTATGAATTAACTCACTAACATGAGTATTGATTTTTGCATCAGTAGTCCAAGTACCAGAGGTTAAATGCACATAATCATCAACAGCATTAAGCATTTTTAGAGTATATTTTTTACCTTTTGGTAAAACTTCTTCTCCTAAATCATTAAATACTCCTTGAGAAGTTTTTCCACTTACTAGTTGAAATAATTTTTCTACTAAATTTTCTTTTAAAACTTGGAATTTAGATACAAACGATGCTTCTAAAGAAACTACAGCTTCTTTGTCTCGGATTCTTTTAGTCTTATCCTTTACAGCTCTTCTAAATAACTTTTTATCAATTACCACACCCCTTAGAGAAGGAGAAGCTTTTAAAGACGCATCTTTTACGTCACCTGCTTTGTCTCCAAAAATAGCCCTTAATAATTTTTCTTCTGGTGTCGGATCAGATTCTCCTTTTGGAGTAATCTTACCAATTAAAATATCTCCTGGGTTAACTTCCGCTCCAATTCTAATCATTCCATTTTCATCCAAGTCCTTTGTAGCCTCTTCAGAAACATTAGGTATATCATTAGTTAACTCTTCAGTGCCAAGTTTTGTATCACGAACATCTAATGAATATTCATCAATATGGATAGAAGTAAAGATGTCTTCACGAACAACTTTTTCAGAAATTACAATTGCATCCTCAAAATT
>TARA_B110000008_G_scaffold278774_1_pt1 | contig 32925 bp, 32 predicted proteins | sample TARA_B110000008 | Tara Oceans TARA_B110000008 (sample SAMEA4396496) | marine metagenome | biome: Westerlies Biome; feature: [DCM] deep chlorophyll maximum layer (ENVO:01000326); material: water (ENVO:00002006), including particulate matter (ENVO:01000060) such as... | depth 40 m
TTATTTACCATTAATAATTCTCCATTTTTTGGAAAAGAAGGAAAGTATGTTACCTCCCGTCATTTACGAGATCGATTGTTTAAAGAAATGGAGAAAAATCTTGCTCTTCGTGTAGATGAAACAGATACAGAAGATAAATTTAATGTATTTGGCAGAGGTGTTCTTCATTTATCTGTTTTGATAGAAACAATGAGAAGAGAAGGGTATGAATTACAAGTCGGAAGACCACAAGTAATTCTCAAGGATATTGATGGCGTAAAATCTGAGCCGTACGAAACTTTATCGATAGATGTTCCAGAAGATGTTGCCTCTAAGGCAATAAATTTAGTTTCATTACGAAAAGGAGATTTATTAGTCATGGAGCCAAAAGGAGATCTCCAGCATTTAGAGTTTACTATACCCTCTAGAGGGCTTATAGGGTTACGAAATAAGATTTTGACTGCAACAGCAGGAACTGCTATCATAAACCATAGATTCTCAGAATACGGTCCTTTTAAAGGTGAATTTTCAGAAGATATTAAAGGAGCTATTGTTTCTTCTGCGGTAGGAAAAGCTACAGCATACGCAATAGATAGGTTGCAAGACAGGGGACGATTTTTTATAGATCCAAACCAAGACATATATATAGGACAAGTTGTTGGTGAAAATAGTAAGGATACGGATATGGGTGTAAATTTGATTAAAGGAAAAAAATTAACGAACGTTCGTTCATCTGGAACAGACGACAGTGTTAAGATTGCTCCAAAGATTGATTTTTCATTAGAGGAATGTATGGAATACATCAAAGTAGACGAATACCTAGAGGTTACGCCAGAAAGTTTACGAATGAGAAAAATTTCATTTAAACCTTAATATAAGTTACTAGTCTACAATGTATTTTTTCAGCATATTATAATCCCTAATTATCAGATTAGCATTTTTTAGAGTTTGATCAGTAACTAGAGGGTTTTTATATCCAACGGCAAAAATACCAGCTATATTTGCGGCTTCTATACCATTATCTGAATCTTCAATCACAATACACTGTTTTTTTGAAACACCACCTAGAATAGCTGCCTTTTCAAAAATTTCTGGGTGAGGTTTAGAGGCACTAAGCTCTGCACCACTAATTTTCGCAGTAAAATATTGATTTAAATCAAATCTTGAAAAAATCCGATTGATATTTACCATAGCAGAGGAGGATGCTAAAACTAGCGTTAGATTTTGTTTGAAAAGGAACTGAATCAATTCTTTTACTCCATTAACCAACGATAATGTTGGGTCATTTTCAAAGAAATTGACATAACGTTTCCTTTTTTGAAGAACTAACTCTTCTGGAATATGATTAAGATTAAAATGATTTACTAATTTTTGAAATGCGTTAATTGTTGATGAACCAGTGATAGTTTTATATAATTTATCTGTTACATGAATACCTAAATCATCAAAAGTTTCATAATATGCTTTTTTATGAATTTCTTCAGAATCTATAATAACTCCATCCATATCAAAAATAATACACTTTAATTCTTTGGGGAATTTCATCTATAATAAGAATTTTGAATTTAATTCTTGTGAGGGTATCATGCACTTTTCTTCTTTTCCAAACCACTTGTATCTATTTCTAGCAACATAATCATAGAAGAAATCATTAAAACAATTAGGGAAAATTTGTGCTAATTGTATTAGTTTCCAAAATCCAGAAAATTCTTTTAATATTCGTAAAGCAGCATTAGACTTGATATAATAACCGTCTTCATGATTGTAAAGAATTATTGAATCTAATAAAGAAATATCAATTCCTAATTCTTTTGTAATTTTTTTGCCAATATCTGACTGAAGTGGTGCAAATAAAAATATATTTTTTTTATCCTTTTTGATTATTTTTATAACAACTTGATTGCATAGGTTACAAACACCATCAAATAAAATTAGCTTTTTGTTTTTTGGTATGGTTTCTATATTATTAAACATATTTGTCCACAAAAATAATGCTTATAAATTTAAAATTTACTGTAACAAATTAATTTTAGTATCGTCTTATTGTGGTAAACGTATTTAGTAGTAAATAATTATGTTGTTTTAACATAAAATTAGTAGCAAAATAACCCCTATTAACTACTTTTATAAAAAATATATCATATGATTCGCATTAAAAATTTACATAAATCTTACCCAATAGGTAAAGGTTCTCTTCATGTATTAAAGGGGATAGATTTACATATAAAAGAAGGCGAATTTGTTTCAATTATGGGTTCCTCTGGATCAGGTAAATCAACTTTATTGAATATTGTTGGTTTGTTGGATGTTCACGATGAAGGTGATTATTTTTTAAATGGTGAAGAAATAAAAAATTTGAATGAAAAAAAAGGTGCTGTTTTAAGAAATAAATTTTTAGGTTTTGTGTTTCAGTCCTTTAATCTTATCTCTTATAAGACTGCATTAGAAAACGTTTCATTACCCCTATATTATAAGGGTATTTCTAGAAAAGAACGTCAAAAAATAGCGTTAGACTATTTAGATAAAGTAGGCCTTAAAGACTGGGCATCTCATCTACCTAATGAATTATCTGGAGGTCAAAAGCAGCGTGTAGCTATTGCTAGAGCATTGGTAACTCAACCTAAGGTAGTATTAGCCGATGAACCCACCGGAGCTCTAGACTCTACAACAACAGATTCTGTAATGGATTTGTTAAAAGATATTAATAATGAAGGAATGACTGTTTTTGTAATTACTCATGAAGAAGAAGTAGCAGACCAAACCAAAAGAATTGTTCGATTAAAGGATGGGATCATTATTAGCGATGATATTAACGTGCAAAGAAACCCAGTTAAAACGAATTAACTATGTTTGATTTAGATCGTTGGAGAGAAATTTTTCAGAGTATAAATAAAAATAAATTACGATCTGTAATGTCTGGCTTTACTGTTGCTTTTGCTATTTTATTATTTACTTTATTATTTGGAATTGTAAGTGGTCTTAAAAACACTTTTGAAGGTGCTTTTGTAGATGATGCTGTTAATTCTATGATTGTAAGAGTATGGAAAACCTCAAAGCCATTTAATGGTATGCAATCAGGAAGGAGAATTCAATTAAAGAATCCTGATTATGATTATTTAGCTGAAAAATATGATTCAAAAATTGATTTGATGACCGCTAGAATTTTTAAAAATTTCAACATTTCATATAATAATAAACAAGACAATTATAGTGTAACAGCTGTTCATCCTGATCATCAATTTTTAGAAAAAACAATAATTGATGAAGGAAGATACATTAATCAATTAGATATTAATGAATCTTCCAAAGTTATAGTAATCGGCAGGTTAGTTAAAGTAGATTTATTTGGAGAAAAACCAGCACTTGGAAAACGGGTCAATGTTGGTGGAATATCTTACAAAGTAATTGGAATTTTTTCTGATGATGGAGGAGATAATGAAGAGAGAATAGCATATATTCCAGTTACTACAGCCCAAAAATTATATGGAAATAATGATTATTTAAATCAAATCAGAATAGGTTACAACCAAGACTTAAATTTAGATGAAGCAATAGCTTTTGGAAATCTCATAGAAAGAGACATGCGAAGTAAACTGGACATTCATCCAGATGACCAAAGTGCCTTATCTGTGAGGAATATGGCTGAAGGTAGAAAGGGAGTTGATGTTTTTATGATTGCACTTTTTTTTATTATAGTTTTTATAGGGTCAGGTACTCTTATTGCAGGAATCATTGGTATTAGTAATATTATGATATTTGTTATTAAGGAAAGAACAAAAGAATTTGGTATTAGAAAAGCATTAGGAGCAAAACCTTCTTCTATCGTTGGCATGGTAGTTCAAGAATCAGTTTTAATTACTACCATAGCTGGTTATCTTGGTTTAACTTTAGGTACTTATATTTTAAGTTTAATCGGAAATAGTTTAGAAAAAGATTATTTTATTAAAGATCCAAGTGTGAGTAAGGGATTAGTGATTGGAGCCACTTTTGTTTTAATCATTTCAGGATTAATTGCAGCTCTAGTTCCAGCCAGAAAAGCATCACAAATTAAACCGGTTGTAGCCTTAAGAGCAGATTAATATGAAATTTATATTTGATTCAGACACTTGGCAAGAAATTTATGGAGGAATCCGTAAAAATAAAACCAGAACAATAATAACTATAATAGGTGTTTTGTGGGGTATTTTCTTGTTAGTAACTTTACTGGGGGCTTCTCGAGGTTTAGAAAATAATTTTAAAACTATTTTTGGAGATTTTGCAACAAATAGTGTGTTTGTTTGGTCTCAAAGAACTGAACTTCCTTTTAAGGGGTTTCAAAAAGGCAGAAGAGTTCGTTTAACAACCAATGATGTAGAGATTTTAAAAAGAGAATACAAAGAAATTAAATTTATAGCTCCTAGAAGTCAATCTAATAGTCAAATAACTAGAGGTTTTAAAACAGGAAATTTTAATATTTCAGGAGATTTACCTGTTTTGGATAAAGTTCAAAAAAAGGATTTAGTTTATGGACGTTTTTTGAATGAAAATGACATCAAGTTAAAATCTAAAGTTTGTGTTATTGAATTAGAAATATACGAACAGTTATTTGATAAAAATGAGGATCCAGTTGGTGAAATGGTCAATATTGGTAATATTTCATATAAAGTTGTTGGTGTATATAAAAACGGTAATATTGCTTTTGATGGGTCGGCGGCATACATTCCATTTACAACTTTTCAGCAGGTATTCAATAGAGCAAATAGAATTAGTTGGATGATGATTACTGCAAATGAAGGAGTTGATATATTACAAATGGAACAAGATGTATTGTTAACGCTAAAGAATATTCATAAGGTAGATCCAGAAGATAAAAAAGCTTTTGGTAGTGCAAACTTAGCAGTTGAAATTGGAAAAGTTACAGGGTTTTTAACTGGTATGCAGTTTTTGACTTGGTTTGTTGGTATCGCAACTCTTATAGCAGGAGTATTTGCTATTGGAAATATTCTGTTGATAACAGTAAAAGAACGTACCAAAGAAATAGGTATTAGACGTGCTATTGGTGCTACCCCTATAGAAGTTAGAAGGCAAGTTGTTCTCGAATCAGTATTTTTAACAACCGTTGCAGGAATGTTAGGTATTATTTTTGGAGGCTTTGTTTTATTCCTATTGGATACATTTTTAGGGTCTGGTCCAGACCCTACGTTAATAAACCCCACCGTAAACATTCCAATCATTCTATTTGCTTTCTTAATACTAATAGTACTTGGAACTTTAATTGGCTTAATACCTGCCTACATGGCTACATTAGTAAAACCAATAGATGCATTAAGGGATGAATAACATTAAATAAATATATTAATCAAAGTTTATATACAATTAAAATGAGTAAAAGAGCAAAAATAATATTAGTAATAGTTTTCATAACATTTGCAGGTGTTCTTGTATGGCTAGGGGGAAAAAATAAAAAAAACATACAAACTTTTGAAACTGAGAAAGCATTTAAAGCTACAATAGTAAAAAAGACAGTTGCTACAGGAAAAGTTATTCCTCTTGAAGAAATTGAAATAAAACCTCAGATCACAGGGATTATTGATAAAATAATTTTACTTGAAGGTACAAAAGTTAAAAAGGGGGATTTAATTGCAACAGTAAGAGTAGTTCCAAATGAACAGTCTTTGATAAGTGCCAAAGGAAGGGTAGATAATATTAAGTTAAGAGTGAAAAATTCAAAAATCTCTTTCGATCGTAATAAAAAGCTATATGATAAGGGTGTGTTGGCAGCATCTGCTTTTGAACAAGTTGAATTAACTTTTAGACAAGCTAAACAAGATTTAGTGAATGCTCAAAACGATTATAAAATTATTAAGAGTGGTTCATCGGGTGTTGGTGTTGCTAATACTGATATTAGAGCACAAATATCGGGTACTATATTAGAAATACCAGTAAAAGAGGGAGATCAAGTAATACAAAGTAATAATTTTAACGCCGGAACTACTATTGCTTCAATTGCTGATATGAGTAAAATGATTTTTGAGGGTAAGGTCGATGAATCTGAAGTTAGTAGACTAGTTAAAGGAACATCTATAGAAATTTCGTTGGGAGCTATAGAGGAGAAAAAGTTTCCAGCTAAATTAAATTTTATTGCTCCAAAAGGTACAGAAGAGGGGGGTGCTGTACAATTTAAAATTAAGGCAAATATTACCCTAGATGATAATTATTTTGTAAGAGCTAACTATAGTGCAAATGCAGATATAGTCTTGGAAAAACAAGATAGTGTATTATCAATCAAAGAGGCTTTACTTCGTTTTGATAAAAAAACTGAAAAACCATATGTTGAAGTTAAAATTGGTGATAACGAATATGAAAAAAGGGAGTTAGATTTAGGTATTTCTGATGGGGTAAATATTATGGTAAAATCAGGAATTAATCTAACAGATGACCTTAAAATTTGGAATAAAGCAAACAAAGATTATGATAGTGATGAAGACCCTAGGTAATTATAAATACTATTATTTTTTAGTTTACAAGTATTCTATACCCCAACTCAAACCCTAGTATATTATATCCACTATTAGGTTTTTGTATATTAAAGTTGGAAACATGTCCTAGTGTAGTTGCGATAAAAAACTCTGATGTATTGCTTGTGTGAACTAACCCTATTGATACATTTTCAATAAATGTAAAACCTTTTGCTAATCTCTCAGACTCTAAACTTATATATCCAGTACCTAAACCTAAAGTAGCCTCAAAAGAGATGTTTTTAATTATAGATTTTCTTAACTGAAAACCTAATTCAAATACTTATAAAGATATGTCTCTTTTTTGAGTAAATATTTCACGTAGGAATTCAAAATTTTCTTCATTAGGAGTAATAAAGTATTCATTTAGTAATTGATGTGATGCCTTTTGATACTGTGGTTGTATTATAAGATTTATATCCCAGTTTATTCCTTTTCGTATTAAATAAAATAACTGAAATTTATACACATTTACCTTGTAGTCATAATCTTTATCAAAAAACAAGATATTATTTTGTTTGGCGCTACTAAAAAGTAAGCCAACTTTTTTTAATGAAAGTTGCAGTTCTTTTTTTTCTTGACTAGTAGCTAAAGAACAAAGAAATAATAATCCGATAAAAATTAATTTATTCAAACTGTTTGGCTATTTTTTCAGCTTTTAGACTCTCAGAATAATCATAAAAACCTTCGCCAGATTTCAGACCTAATTTGCCACCTCTTACCATATTTACCAATAGTGGGCAAGGTGCATATTTTGGGTTTTTAAAACCTTCATACATAACTTCTAAAATAGACAAGCAAACATCCAAACCAATAAAATCTGCTAACTCCAAGGGTCCCATTGGATGAGCCGTACCTAATTTCATTACAATGTCTATTTGTTGGACTCCAGCAACACCATTAAATAGTGTTTCTATAGATTCATTAATCATTGGCATTAGAATTCTGTTTGCAACAAACCCAGGGTAATCATTTACTTTTACAGGAATTTTATTTATTTTTTTAGATAAATTTATCGTAAACTCTATCACTTTATCAGATGTATTATAACCTCTTATAATTTCAACTAATTTCATGATAGGAACAGGATTCATAAAATGCATACCTATTACTTTGTCTGGTCTATTAGTTACACCTGCAATTTGTGTAATAGAAATTGAAGATGTATTAGTTGCTAAAATTGTATCATCTGGACAGACTATATCTAATTCTTTGAAAATTTGTAATTTTAAATCTAGATTTTCAGTCGCAGCTTCTATAACAAGACTAGCATATTGTGTTCCCTCTTTTATAGAACTATAGGTAGTAATGTTAGAAAGCGTTCTTTTTTTATCTAATTTTGTTATTCTTTCTTTGACAACCATCCTGTCAAGATTTTTTGTAATCGTAGCAATTCCTTTGTCAAGGGATTTCTGTGAAATATCTATTAATTGTACGTTATAATTAAATTGTGCAAAAGTATGAGCAATTCCATTCCCCATAGTACCTGCACCGATTACGGCAATATTTTTCATATGAATTGTATTGAATGATTCTGTGATATTATTTTTTACTTTCTATTTAGAATAATTTTTTTTCCAATTTTTTATGAAATTTTTTAAAAAAGTAGATTTTCAATTAACTTTTAGCTTTTAAGTCTTATTATCAAAAATAGTAACCTTCTAAAAACAATCGATAATTTGTTGTGCTATCCTCAATGCATTGGTCCCTTGACCTAATGTAACAACAGGTTTAGAATTATTTTCAATAGCCTTAGCAAATGACTCTAATTCATCTAAAATGGCATTGTTGGGAGTTACTTGTGGATTATCAAAATATATTTGCTTCTTAACCCCTTCTGCATTTTGAAGTATCATTGCAAATTCATCAGGATTTTCTGGAACATCTTTCATTCTAACAATTTCAGATTTTTTTTCTAAGAAATCCACAGATATATAGGCATCTTTTTGAAAAAAACGAGATTTACGCATATTTTTCATTGAAATTCGACTTGCTGTTAAATTTGCTACACAACCATTTTTAAATTCTATTCTTGCATTAGCAATATCTGGTGTATCAGATATAACACTAATACCACTTGCATGAACATTTTTAACAGGTGAATTCACAATACTTAAAATTATATCTATATCATGTATCATTAAATCTAATACTACAGGTACATCAGTACCTCTAGGGTTGAATTCAGCCAATCGATGACTTTCAATAAACATTGGAGTACATATCATTTCTTTCACAGCTGTAAAAGCAGGATTAAATCGCTCTACATGTCCAACTTGACCTTTAATATGTTTTTGACTTGCTAAAGTTCTAATTGCCTCTGCTTCTAAAACGGTTTTTGTTATTGGTTTTTCAATGAAGATATGGCAACCTTGTTCAATAGCTAGTTTAGCACATTCAAAGTGAGAAAGAGTGGGTGTAACTATGTCTACAACATCAACAGAATCAATTAGTTCCTCAATAGATTTAAATGAGTGATAACCTAAATCTTGGGCTATTTTTTTTGCATTTTCTTCAGAAGGGTCATAAAAACCAATTAAATCATATAAATTGGATTTTTGTAATAACTTTAGATGAATTTTTCCAAGATGACCAGCACCTAATACTCCGACTTTGAGCATAAAATATATTTTTATAATTGTTTTAGGTAATAATAACAAAGATACAATTTTATAGGAATTTAGAATCTAATATTCTATTTTTAGACCCTTCTATAAATATATCAATTGAAAGATACTTCCAAACATCAAGGTCTCAGAAATCAGTTAGTAAAGATGTTAAAGAAAAAGGGGATTAACAATGAAAATGTATTAAATGCTATAAAAAATATTCCTAGACACTTGTTTATAGATTCATCTTTTTCAGACCATGCATATCAAGACAAGGCTTTTCCTATTTCAGCAGAACAAACAATTTCTCAACCTTATACAGTTGCATTTCAGTCTCAAACATTAGCCATTCAATCTGGAGAACTTGTATTAGAAATTGGAACAGGTTCTGGATATCAGACTGCTGTTTTATTAGAATTAGGAGCAGAAGTTTATACTATAGAAAGACAACACGAACTTTTTAAGAAAACTTCTCGATTCCTTCCTAAATTGGGTTATAACCCAAAAAAATTTATTTTCGGTGATGGTTATAAGGGTTTTAAAGAAAAAGCACCATTTCATAAAATCATTGTAACAGCAGGTGCGCCTTTTGTTCCTAAGTCATTATTAGCTCAACTAAAAGTAGGAGGGATGTTATTAATTCCAGTTGGTGATAAGACTCAAATAATGACTCTTTATATTAGAAAATCGCCTAAAGAATTTGAAAAACACGAGTTGGGTGTTTTTGCTTTTGTGCCAATGCTTCAGAAAAAAGCTTAATATTAATTATAATTAAGATGCTGTTCTTTTCCAAATGGCAGTTCTTCCAAATGCTGAAAACCCAATGTAACCTCTGATTTTAAGGGTGTTTTTATCTAATAATTTGATGTAGCATTTATACTCTTTTCCATTTTTTGGATCAAGAATTTTACCACCAGACCACTCATCGTTATCTTTTTCCAATCCAGAAAGGATATCCATTCCTAAAATAGCCATATTTTCTCTCTCTCCACTACATTTTATGCATATTGAACCTTGTTTATTTGAATCTTTAATCTCAATAATTTTAGCATAGGCTTGTTTATTTTTTTTATAAATTTCTATTACAGATTCTATACGATTGGTTTCTTCATCGAAAGAGTTCCAAGTACCAAAAATAGTTTGTGAAAATCCTAAATTAGTAATGGATAGGATTAGAATTGTTATCATTTTTTTTTTCATAGTTGTAGCGCTATGTATTAATTTTTTTATAATAATTTATTTTCTATAGTAAAAAGAAACAGTTTAATCATAGCTGCCATCATAATTTTCTTTCCATTTACCTTGAACACGAAGGATTTGTTCAATAATATCCCTTACACAGCCATCTCCTCCATTTTTATTTGAAATATAAGAAGAAATACTCTGTATTTCCTCTACAGCATCTTTAGGACAACAAGCTAAACCAACAATCTTCATAATTGGATAATCAGGAATATCATCTCCCATATACATTATATTTTTAGATTGTAAATTATACATATCTACTAATTCATTATATGGTTTAATTTTATCCTGAGTACCCATATAGATATTTTTAATCCCTAAATTTTGTAGTCTAATTCTTACACCTTCATTTTTACCACCTGTAATGATACAAATTCTGAATCCAACATTTACTGCTGTTCGAAGTGCATAACCATCTTTAATATTCATTTGTCGAACTAATTGTCCGTTTGGCATCACAGTTACGTTTCCATTTGTTAATACACCATCAACATCAAAAATAAGTGTGTTGATTTGAGATAGATTTTGTTTATAGCTTTTTACCATATTCTTGTATAGATTGAGTAATTTTTAAATAAATTTCATGTTGAGCATCAGTCAACAAATTTAAATGATTTTGTATAGTTTCTTTATCATTTCTTTTTGCTGGTCCAGTTTGAGCATCTTTTGGAGCTAAATTTTTAATTTTATTACTAGTTTCTATAATTAAAGGGTGTAAAATATTAAAAGGAATATCATGTTCTTTACAAATACCATAAGCGATTGTATACATGTGATTGGTGAAATTATTTACAAAAACAGCTGCAATATGAATTTTTTTTCTTTGTTTTGAATTAAGAAAATATGCTTGTGCCTTTAACAAAGAAGCAAGTATTTTTAATTTAGATAAATCATCTTTATTTTCTGCCTCTATACAAAAAGGAATAGATTTAAAATCTATTTTTTTTTCTTTAGAAAAAGATTGTAAAGGATAAAATACACCTTTACGTCCTTTATTTTTTAATGCATTCATATCTAAACTTCCTGAGGTATGAACCACAAAAGAGTTTTTAATCATGGAAGAAAGGGGAGCAATAGCATCATCGCTTACTGCAATAATAGTAATATCCGCTTTTTCTAATAAAGCTAAGTTATTTGTTGATAGAATATTTTTTTTCAATATTCCTAAATCATTTAAATTTCTAGCATAAACCTGTTTTAAGCATATTGAATCAACTTTTAAAAAAACATTAATTAGATGCGTTGCAACATTTCCGCTGCCTAAAATAACTACTGAAATCATCTTACGAAGATATTGAAATTATTTATTGCTTAGATGTAAAGACATTTGTTTAAAAAAGCGAATTTAAAATTGTTTTTTCTTTTGTAAATTCGTTTTTTAAAATATTTTTAATGAAAGATATAGGAAAATTAGGAGTAAACTCTATTTGTGTTCATGTTGGTGATGTAAAAGATGAACAATTTAAAGGGGCAGTTTCACCAATGTATATGTCTACATCTTACGCATTTGATAAAGTGGATATTAAACGATATCCACGTTATTTTAACACACCTAATCAAGAAGCTCTTCGAAGAAAAATAGCAGCATTAGAACACACAGAAGATGCATTAGTTTTTGGTTCTGGTATGGCAGCGATCAGTGCAGCAATGCTATCTTTTTTGAAAAAAGGAGATCATGTATTAATTCAGCAAGTAATTTATGGAGGCACTTATAATTTTATTGCTAATGAGTTTGAAAAATATGGTATTGAGTATACTTATACAGAATCTGATCGATTCGAGGACTTTAAACTATTAATTCAGAAAAACACTAAGATTCTTTATATAGAAACACCCTCTAATCCTTTATTAGGAATAACTGATATTAAAGCAGTTTCTGATTTAGGAAAGGATAAGGGAATTATAACTATGATAGATAATACATTTGCCTCCCCAATCAATCAAAACCCAGCTGATTTTGGTATAGACATCGTAGTACACTCTGCGACTAAATATATGGGTGGACACTCTGATATTTCTGCAGGTGCCATAGCAGCATCAAAAGAAAACATAGAGTTGATTTGGAAAACTGCAATTAATTTAGGTGGAAATCTTAGTGATTTTACAGTCTGGATGCTAGAAAGAAGTTTAAAAACTTTAAATATTAGGGTAAAAGAACAAACAAAAAATGCACAGATAATGGCTGAATATTTAGAGGAACATCCATTAATTGATCGAGTATATTATCCTGGATTAAAAAATCACCCTCAACATTCTATAGCAGCATCACAAATGCATGGTTTTGGTGCAATGATGTCTTTTGAATTAAAAAAAGGAATAGATGCAATGAAATTTCAGAATGCTTTACAACTTATAAAACCATCTATGAGTTTGGCTGGATTGGAAAGTACTGTGTTAAGTCCTTCACTTACAACACATGCTTTATTAAATGAAGGTGAAAGATTAGAAAGAGGAATCAAAGACGGATTAATTCGTTTTTCTGTGGGTATAGAAGAGCCCCAGGATTTAATTTCTGATATTCAGCAGGCAATCAAAAATATAAAATAAAGAAGTTTATGAAATTAGATATATTAGCTTTTGGCGCCCATCCAGATGATGTTGAGTTAGGTGCAGCTGCAACAATTGCAAAAGAGGTTTCTTTGGGTAAAAAAGTGGGTATCATAGATTTAACTGAGGGTGAATTAGGTACTAGAGGTTCTAAAGAAATAAGAGAAATAGAAGCTACAAAAGCTGCAAAAATTTTAGGAGTATCTCTTCGTGAAAATTTAAAATTTGCTGATGGATTTTTTATAAATGATAAAGAACATCAATTGGAAGTCATAAAGTATATTCGAAAATATAAACCAGATATTGTATTATGTAATGCTATTGAAGATAGACATATTGATCATGGAAAAGGCAGTAAATTAGTTTCTGATGCATGTTTTTTAAGTGGATTAAAAAAAATAGTTACTGAATTTGAGGGAAAGATACAAGAAAAGTGGAGACCCAGGTTGGTATATCATTATTTGCAGTGGAATAATACTATACCTGATTTTGTCGTGGATATAAGTGATTTTATGGATACAAAAATGACTGCTGTTATGGCTTATAGTTCTCAGTTTTATGATCCTAAAAGCAAAGAACCTGAATCTCCTATTACTTCTAAAAATTTTACAGATAGTATAGAATACAGAGCAAAAGAATTAGGAAGACTTATTGGAGTAAATCATGCAGAGGGTTTTACTACAGAACGCTCTATTGCTGTTACATCATTAGATAAATTAATATAATTTTTCTTTCAGTAGGTTTAAAAAAAATTTATATTTGCACCCTATTGGTTAAACAAAGTATTATGTTTACAATATACAAGTAACATGGTAGTTGTAGCTCAGTTGGTTAGAGCATCGGTTTGTGGTACCGAGGGTCGTGGGTTCGAGCCCCATCTTCTACCCAAATTACAAAGCCCTCTCTTAAATGAGTGGGCTTTTTTATATATTTTTATTAAAGAAATTCAAATAAGAAAATTACCTTCTTCTAATAAAAAATACTTTTATTATAAAATATGATATTTGTTATTTATTAAGTTTTGCTTTCAGATAACTTGCTGTATACGATTTTTTATTTTTAACTAATTCTTCAGGAGTTCCCTCAAAGATCAACTGCCCACCCTTTTTTCCTCCTTCTAATCCAAGATCAACAATATAATCCGCACATTTAATTAATTCTATATTATGTTCAATTACAATAATAGAATGGCCTTTCTCTATTAAAGCATTAAAAGAAGTAATGAGTTTATTTATATCATGGAAATGTAATCCAGTAGTCGGCTCATCAAAAATGAAAAGTGCTTTATCTTTTGTATTTCCTTTCACCAGAAAAGAAGCTAATTTAATTCTTTGTGCTTCACCACCGGATAGCGTAGAAGATGATTGACCTAGTTTAACATATCCTAATCCAACACTCTGAAGAGGTTTCAATTTATTAGCAATTTTTGTTTGTTCATGCTTAATAAAAAAATCAACAGCATCATCAATTGTAGTATTTAAGATATCGTCAATATTTTTACCTTCAAAATTAATTTCTAGTACTTCTTTTTTGAATTTTTTTCCATGACAGCTATCACATTCTAAATGGACATCAGCCATGAATTGCATTTCTATTGTAACCAAGCCTTCACCTTTACAATCATTGCATCTACCTCCATCAACATTAAAAGAAAAATGTTTTGGTTTATAATTCCTTATTTTTGATAGTTTTTGAGATGAAAGCAATGCCCTAATATCGTCATATGCCTTTATATATGTTACCGGGTTAGATCTTGAGGATCTTCCAATCGGATTTTGATTAATAAACTCTACATATTTTATTTTTTCAAAACTTCCTTTAATTTCAGTATGTTGACCAATTTTTTCTCCATATCCAATTATTTTTTTTTGCAAAGCAGGATACAAAATTTTCTTTATTAAAGTACTCTTTCCGCTACCAGAAACCCCAGTAATAACAGTTAAACTATTTAAAGGAAAGGTTGTATTTATATTTTTCAGGTTGTTTTCTCTTGCACCAATTATTTGAATATTGTCTCTAGATTGTTTTCTAGAATTAGGAACCTTAATATTTAATTTTTCTGCAAGATATTTTGAAGTTAGAGAGTTAGATTTTAAAATTTCGTCATAAGTGCCATCTGCTACAACATGACCGCCATATGAACCAGCTTCTGGACCAATATCTATAATATAGTCAGCAGCTTTCATAATATCTTCATCATGTTCTACAACAATAACTGTATTTCCAATATCACGTAGATCTTTTAAAACGTTAATTAAACTTTCAGTATCTTTTGGATGTAATCCAATACTTGGCTCATCTAAAATGTACATAGAACCTACTAAACTACTTCCTATTGAGGTGGCCAAATTTATTCGCTGACTTTCACCACCAGATAATGTACTGGAAGTTCTATTCAGTGTTAAATAATTTAAACCAACATTCTGTAAAAAGTTTAATCTTTTGTTGATTTCTGTTAGGAGTCGTTTTCCTATTTTTTTTTCATATTTATTTAACTGTAATTGCTTAAAAAAAAACGCCAATTCATCCAAGGGAATACTCACTAACTCTGAAATAGTTTTATTTCCGACTAATACGTAATCCACTTCTTTACGTAACCTTTTGCCATTACAATCATCACATATTGTTTTTCCTCTGTAACGAGATAACATTACTCTATTTTGAATCTTATAACTTTTTTCTTCCAAAGAATTAAAAAAATGGTTAATTCCGTTGAAATTTTTATTTCCATTCCAAACTAATTTTTGTTGGATTTTGGTAAGTTCAAACCAGGGTTTATGAATTGGAATGTCAAATTTGTAAGCCTCTTCTATTAATTTTTTCTTGTAATGTCTATATGATTCTGTCCTAAATGGAAAAATAGCATCATCATAAATAGAAATTCCAGTATTTGGAATCACTAAATTTTCATCTATACCAATAACATTTCCGTAACCTTCACAAGTTGGACATGCACCATAGGGGTTGTTAAAACTAAATAAATGAGGATTAGGCTCGTGAAATAAAATACCATCTAATTCAAATTTATTGTTAAAATTTGTCTGGGTTTTATCTGTTAATTCTTCTATGATACATGAACCGTTGCCTTCAAAAAATGCTGTTTGAACAGAATCAGCCAATCGATTATAAAAATCTTCATTATCCTCAACAATTATTCTATCTACAACAAGTTTTAAATTCTTGTAAATTTTTTCATTAGTTGGAAAATCTTCGATTCGATAAATTTTATCTTTATGTTTTAATCTTGCAAACCCTTGTTGAGATAAAACTTTTAAAACTGTTTTGATGTCTTTATTTTTACTTATAGTAATTGGACATAATAAAAGTAATTTTGTCTTCTCTTTAAATTTTTTAACAAAATTCAATACATCTGAAACAGAATGTTTTTTTACTAATTCACCCGAAATAGGAGAATATGTTTTTCCTATTCTAGCATATAAAAGTTTAATGTAATCATATATTTCTGTTGATGTACCAACAGTAGATCTTGGATTTGTTGAGTTAACTTTTTGTTCAATTGCAATTGCAGGAGCAATTCCTTTAATATAATCTACTTTAGGCTTATTTAATTTACCTAAAAACTGTCTAGCATAGGAAGATAAACTTTCTACGTATCTTCTTTGACCTTCCGCATACAAAGTATCAAAAGCTAATGAAGATTTACCGGAACCTGATAAACCCGTGATAACAACTAATTTATTTCTCGGAATAACAACATCAATATTTTTTAAATTGTGAAGTTTAGCTCCTTTAATAATGATGTTTTGTTTTGGGTTAATAGTTGTAAGATCAAGATTCATGTGTTATAAAACTAATCTATAAAATTAATAAATTTATCATCTTATTTAAAAAGAATTCCATTATAATTTCCTAAAAATTATTTTTCGAGGAAAATATTATATATATTTGGATATTCAATCTAAAAAAAATATCTATAGCATAAAAATTACTTTTTTAAATATTTAAAAATATATAATAGGTACTTAAGCCTTTCAAAAAAGTGATTAACAATGTATAAAAATGCTATTCCAGACAGTATATTAGTAAGTAATTATATTCAAGGTTGTGAGGCCAGTTTAGAGATTTTAATAAAAAAACATAAGCAGCGTCTTTACGGATTTATCTTCAGTAAAATTCATGATAAAGATATCACTGAAGATATTTTTCAAGATACATTTATCAAAGTAATTAGAACTTTAAAACTTGGAAATTATAATGAAGAAGGTAAGTTTCTTCCATGGGTAATGAGAATTTCTCACAATTTAATCATAGATTATTTTAGAAAATCAAATAGAATGCGTTCTTTTAAGAATTCAGATGAATTTGATATTTTTTCAGTAATCAGTGATGGAAGTTTAAACATAGAAAAACAACTGATTAAAGATCAAATTTTGTTTGATGTAAGAGAACTAGTAAAACAATTGCCTGAGGAACAAAAAGAAGTTTTAAAAATGCGTTTTTATAAAGATATGAGTTTTAAGGAAATTAGTGAAAATACTGGAGTAAGTATCAATACAGCATTGGGAAGAATGAGATATGCACTAATAAACTTAAGAAAAATCATTGAAAAAAATAAAATAATTTTAATTGATTAACAATAAAGTTATTTTGCTTTCGTTAAGTATTTAAATAATAGTTATTTATATAATATATGAAGCAAATTTACTTTGAAAAGTCTTCTGAATTTCAGAAGCAACCCAAAAAAGAAACAGTTCAATTTTTGATTAATTTTTCAAAATCTTTATCTATTGTAAAAATAAAATCAAATTTTAACATTGAATTGCATTTGAATTAAGAATGAAAAACCTCGACATTAGTCGAGGTTTTTTTACGATTCTAATTTTTTTTAAGATAATTTTTTAAAATAGTTTTTCTACCTATTTTTTTTGTAATGCTATCTTTGTCTAAATCCCACCCTCTAGCGGGTGAATATTCCCTTCCATACCATATAATCTGTAGATGTAGATCATTCCAAAGCTCTTTTGGGAATAATCTTTTAGCATCTTTCTCAGTTTGAGTTACACTTTTGCCATTTGTCAAGTTCCATCTATGTAATAAACGATGAATATGTGTATCGACTGGAAAAGCAGGAACACCAAAAGCTTGACTCATAACAACACTAGCTGTTTTATGACCTACAGCTGGTAATGCTTCCAAAGCTTCAAAAGATTTTGGTACTAAACCATTGTGTTTTTCTATTAAAATCTTTGATAAACCATGAATTCCCCTTGATTTCATTGGTGATAAACCGCAAGGACGAATAATGGCTTTAATTTCATCTACAGTCATATTTATCATATCAAAAGGATTGTCTGCTTTTGCAAATAATAAAGGGGTTATTTTATTGACTCTGACATCTGTACATTGTGCAGATAACAAAACAGCAATTAGAAGTGTATATGAGTCCTTGTGATCTAATGGGATTGGGATTTTTGGATATAGTGATTGAAGTGTATCAATTACAAATTGAACCTTTTCAGCTTTGGTCATTTTAAAGTATATTTACAAATCAAAAATACAAAATATGAATATATTAAAAGTAGGAGATAAAGCACCAAATTTTCAATCTAAAGATCACCAAGGAATTGACAGAAAATTAAATGATTATTATGGTAAAAAGTTAGTAGTTTTCTTTTATCCTAAGGCAAGCACACCTGGTTGTACTTCACAGGCTTGTAATTTAAGAGATAACTATCATACTTTTCAGGCTAATGGTTATGAAATTCTTGGTGTAAGTGCTGATTCTGAAAAAAGACAGAAAAATTTTGCAACAAAATATGATTTACCTTTCCCTTTATTAGCAGATGAAGACCATAGTGTTTTAAATGCATTTGGTGTATGGGGTCCTAAAAAGTTTATGGGTCGTGAGTACGATGGTATTCATAGAACAACTTTTGTTATTGGTACTGATGGAGTGATTGAAGAAGTTATTTCTAAAGTAAAAACAAAAGATCATTCAGCGCAAATTCTTTAAGATTATCAAAACTTTACTCCAACTCTAAGATTTAAGATTCTTCCTGAAAGATAGTTAGGTACTCCAAACTGATTCTTTGTTGCGGAATCCCTCACCCATGTGTTTGAAATAGAATTTTGAATGTCAAACATATTGAATAATTCTAAACCAGCAGTTAATTCTTTAAATTTACTTAAAAAACCATTTAAAAATCGCTTATTAGAGTCAGTAAAAACATATAATATACCTAAATCTGCTCGTCTATAATCTCTTAATTTGTTTTGAAAGTCATAAGGGTCTGAATAGGCAGGTGCCCCGCCTGGAAGACCAGAATTATATACTAGGTTCAAATAAGCTTTTAAGTCTGGTAAATTAGGTACATAATCTTGAAATAAAATTCCTAGCTTAAGAAGTTGATCAGTTGGTCTTGCAATATATCCCCGATTATCTATGTTTTCTTCAGTTTTTAGAACTCCTAAACTAATCCAACTTTCATTCCCAGGAACAAATTCACCATTTAATCTAACATCAAATCCTGTAGCATACCCTTTAGCATTATTATTGGATTGGTAACGTATACGAACATTGTCTACAGAGTATGGATTTATGTTTGATAAATCCTTTAAAAATATTTCTGTGGTTAATTTAAAAGGTCTATTCCACATTGTAAAACTATAGTCACTTCCAAGAACCATGTGAAAAGAACTTTGAGCTTTAATATCCGGATTTATATCTCCATTAAAATTCCGTAATTCTTTATAGAATGGTGGTTGATGGTATGCACCACCAGATATTCTAAATAGTATGTCTTTTTCCCAATTAGGTTTTATGGCAAATTGAGCTCTTGGACTCAATACCAATTTATTCACAATTGGATTTAGATTAGATTTAACAGTCCAAGAGTGGCCACGAACACCAATATTCCACCATACCTTTTGTTCACCTATAAACCCTTTTTTACTAAATTGTATAAAGCCAGACAACCTATTAATTGTTAACGTATTTTCTGCTCTGATATTTTGAAAAGGTTCAATAGGACCTGTAAAAGGATTATAGGGCTGGTCATTAATGATTCTTAAATTTAGTGGTCTTATTGAAAAACCAACAGAGTCAATAATTTCCCATTCACGAATACGATCTTTAATATTTTCTGTTTGAAATTTTATTCCAAATTCAATTTGATTTTCATCATTTTTGTATGTCCCTCTAGTTTCAATATTTGTTATTAATGCATCTAAATCATTCCTAGAGTGATTTAGTTGTGATCCAATCCCTTCTGAGAATGTGACATCACCAAATGATTGAGAACCTATATTAGAATCTACTTCACCAAGATTGTAGGATGCGGCAATATCAAAATACTCTTCTTCTTGAGTATTAAATGTAGAAATTGTAGTTGTTAATTTTAGTTTATCATTTACTTGATAATCTGTGCTTAAGGCTCCAAAAGCAGTTAAATATTCATCTTGTTCTTGCCCCTCATAAAAAACAATCAATTCTAAAGGATCAGATATGGTACCAAAACGAGTTCTTCTAGTAACAGGCTGATAATCATACTTATTTAAAGAAAAATTACCTAAAAAATTTAAAGTGAGTTTGTCACTATGTTTATAGGATAAAAAACTTTGTACGTCAGAAAAACGAGGTTTGAAATTAGTTTTTATTTGTTTAGAGTTTACAAATAAACTATTATCTCTATATCTGAGGCCTATTATTGCACTAATTTTTTTATCTAAAAAAACATCTTCAAATGTAAGACTTCCACCTAGAAAACTTGAATTAATAGTTGCAGAAAACTCCTGAGGTTTTCTGTAAGTTATATCTAAAACAGAAGAAAGCTTATCACCATATTTTGCTTGAAATCCTCCAGCTGAAAAGTTAATATTTTGAACCATTGAAGAATTAATAAAACTCAAACCTTCCTGTTGTCCAGAACGAATTAAAAATGGACGATAAATTTCAATTCCATTTACATAAACTAGGTTTTCATCAAAATTACCACCTCTAACATTGTATTGGGTACTTAGCTCATTATTATTACTTACACCCGGTAAAGTCATTAGAAGTGATTCTATTCCAGGATTTGCTCCCGGGATCCTTTTAATTTTTTTTGCCTTTATGTTTGTAATACCTTGTGCATTTTTGAGTTCATTTGTTATCACAATCTCCTTTAAAAATTCATTTTTTGAATTTAAAATAGGAGAGAAGCGTACAATAGATCTTTTTCTTATATAAAAAACTTTTGAAAATTTATTATATCCTACATGACTAAATTCTAAATTAATATTTTCATTAATAGGAACTCTTATTTCGTAGTATCCTTTAATATCAGAAGTAGTTCCATTTTTTCCGAAATTTACGGAAACACCTTCAATAGATTTATTTTGAGAATTCTTGATAAATCCTTTGATAATTGATGTTTTTTGTGCCAAGACAATTATAGGATATAAAAATAATATTAGGAATAATTTTTTCACGGGTTATTTTACTTATTTTCTATAAAACGTAGAATTATAGGTATTCGTATTTCCAACGTTATCAAACACTACAAGTTTAAAGATATGTTTGCTTCCCACCAATTTTTTATCACTAAAATCGTAAGATAATTTTTTATTTTTGAGATCATACTCCATTAGTACCCATTCATTATCTATATATGCATTGAAAGAATTAATCCCTGACTCGAGATCAGATATTTTTACAGTTAAAAATTTTAAACGGCTAACCCAATCTCCATTATTAAAATTTGCTCCATATATTTTTGGTTTATTATTATCAAATAACAAAGTATAACTTCCTAAAGTTTTTGTTGTAGTAAATAATTTGTTACTTCTTTTTCTTGTTTTTTGATAATAGGGATATTTTTTATTGTTGACATTGGCAATATAAATATAATCAACATCTGATTTTTTATACATGGTGCTATCAAAAGAAATAGTAAAATTTTTATCTAAAGGAATAATAGGCTTATGAATATTAGCAATAGTTCCATTGACAGAAAAATGAATATATTCATCTTTATAAAATGTATTTTTTGGAAAAGCAATGGTTACCCCATTTTTAGTAAATTTTTGAAATTCTTTTTTATTTATCCTATAGTTAGTAGTATCACTTTGTTGTAAAATAGGTTTACTTTTTAAACCAATTACCGGAATTCTAAGTGATGAGGAATTTCCAATAAAATCTTTAGTTATTATTTCAACCTGATAATTTAATCCTTCCTTTATATCTAAAACACCTTCATTAATTAATTCTTTGTAAATACTAAGTTTGTTACCTTTTTCTATGAAAGTCTTTTGAATTCTACTTTTGTATAAAGCAAAGTGTGGGTAATCAATTAGTAGGTTTATAAACTTACTTTCAGGAAAAGAAAAGGTTTCAACATCATGATAATAGTATCTTTTTCCATTTACAAGCATTTCAATACTATAGATTCCGTTTTTATTTGATTCATTTCCAACTAAATCATAGGTGTTGATACCAAAACCAATTTTACCCAATGCAGTAACCCTATTAGTAACGTATCTATTATGCTTATCTAATTTGATTGGTAAATTTTGTTTTTTTATACTTCCATTAATTCTAGAACTTAAATCAATAGGGTATACGAGTAATTTGTTAATTTTTGGTGCTATAGAATCTTTAATATTTAAACCAAAGTGCATTGGATTGATTATGTGTTCAGTTTTTGTTTCTCTAATTTCGTAATGTAAATGAGGTGCAATAAATCCACCAGTTCTTCCAGAATAAGCAATAACCTGACCTTTTTTAACCATAATTTCATTTTCTGCAGGATATATATTTCCAGTTTCATAACTTTCTTTCTGATATTGAATATTTTTCACATATTCTTGAATTCCATCTCCAAATCGGTCCAAATGTGCATAAACAGAAGTGTATCCATTAGAATGGGTAATATAAATGACTTTTCCATATCCCCATAGAGCTACTTTTATTCTTGATACATAACCATCAGCTGTTGCATATACTTTTAGCCCTGTTCTTTGGTTAGTTTTTAAATCTATACCGGCATGAAAATGGTTATTTCTTAATTCACCAAATGTGCCTGAAAGTCTTAAAGGAATATCTAATGGACTTCTGAAGAAATTATTGGGGTATTTTATTTGAGCATGTAATGAAACATTTACAAATAAAAATAAAATAAAAATATTTTTCTTCAATTTTATAGTAATTTTTGACCAAATTAAGAAAACTATTTAATCCATTATATTAAGTTGTAATATAATATTTTATTATGGACATAAATAGTTGTTAATTATAAAACAGAATGTTAACTTTGTAATTATAGTTTTTATAAGAGATAGCTTAATGAATAATACTATTGAAGCATTTCATTTGTTGGAAGATAAGTTAAAAAACTTACTATCTAATTATGATTTTTTAATAAAGGAAAATGAAATACTACTTCAAAATGTATCAACATTACAGCGGAAACTTTTAGATAAAGAGCAATTGTTAGAACAGAGAGAAAAACAATTTAAACTTTTAAAAATTGCTAAAACTATACAAGGCAGTGACAATAGTACAAGAGATACAAAGTTCAAAATAAATGCTTTAATTCGAGAAATCGATAAATGTATCGTTCAATTGAACGAATAAAAACGTTTAGATTATTGTGGAAAAATTAAAGATTAATTTAGTAATAGCAGGTAGAACATATCCTCTGAGTGTTGAGAATACATTAGAAGAAGAAGGTATGAGAAAAGCTGCAACTAATATTAATCAACTCATTAGTATGTATGAAAATAATTATGCTGTGAGCGACAAGCAAGATGTTTTAGCCATGTGTGCATTACAATTTGCTTCAAAATTAGAGATTTCTACTTTAGATATTAAGGAAACAAATACAGAAGCATTAGATAAAATTAATGAACTTACTAAATTAGTTAGTAGTCATTTAGAATAAGTTTTCTCTTTGCACAATAATACACTGCCTACATTAGTTATTTGTTTAATAAACTCAACGAGAATCTATTATGAAGAACAAGTCTTAGTTGCTAAAGCAGGCCTTAGGTATAATATATTATTATGTCAAGAGGATTCTTGATCAATTAGTTAGTTCTATACATGTCATAATGGAGTTTATATAAACCTACTAGTGTAGGCTTTTTTATACAAATGAATCAAAATTATGAACGAAATAATATATCCTGCTTTAGCAGGTTTACTTGGGTTAGTTATAGGTTTAATAATTTCTAGGTTATTAGAAAAATCTAAGGCAAACAAAATTTTAAATACTACAAAAAAAGAAGTTAATGCTCTTATAAAAGAAGCTAAAATAGAATCTGATGCTCTAAAAAAAGATAAAATATTACAAGCAAAAGAAAAATTTATTGAATTAAAATCTGAGCACGAAAAAGTAATATTATCAAGAGAGAAGAAAATTTCTGATGCTGAAAAAAGAATAAGAGATAAAGAGTCTCAGGTTCAATCAGAGGTTGATAAAACAAAAAGATTAAATATTTCCTTAGAACAAAAAGAACATGATTATAATCATAAATTAGAACAGTTAGATAAGAAAGAGGATGAGGTTTTGAAGTTACATAAAAGACATGTGGATCTATTGGAACAGATATCTGGTTTTTCTGCAGAAGAAGCAAAAAAAGAACTGGTTATTTCTTTGAAAGATGAGGCAAAGTCTGATGCTATGGGATTTGTTCAAAATACCCTTGAAGAAGCAAAGCTTACAGCAGAACAGGAAGCTAGAAAAGTTATTCTAAATACTATCCAAAGAGTCGGTGTAGAACAAGCTGTAGAGAATTGTGTTTCTGTTTTTAATTTAGAGTCTGATGATGTAAAAGGAAGAATTATTGGTAGAGAAGGAAGAAATATTAGAGCTTTAGAATCATCAACTGGAGTCGAGATTATTGTAGATGATACACCTGAAGCTATTATTCTTTCGTGTTTTGATCCTGTCAGACGTGAAATTGCAAGATTATCAATGCATAAATTAGTTACTGATGGTAGAATTCATCCAGCAAGAATAGAAGAAATTGTTGCAAAAACAGAAAAACAAATCAATCAAGAAATTATTGAGGTAGGTAAAAGAACTGTAATAGATTTAGGAATTCATGGATTACACCCAGAATTAATTAAAACTGTAGGAAGAATGAAATATAGATCTTCATACGGACAAAATTTATTACAGCATTCTAGAGAGGTATCTAATCTTTGTGGAATAATGGCATCAGAATTAGGTTTAAATTCAAAGTTAGCTAAAAGAGCAGGTTTGCTTCATGATATTGGAAAAGTGCCCGAAGCAGAGAGTGAGTTACCACATGCATTATTAGGTATGCAGTGGGCAGAAAAATATGGAGAAAAAAAAGATGTTTGTAATGCCATTGGAGCTCATCATGATGAAATAGAAATGAAAACTTTGATTGCTCCAATTGTTCAAGTTTGTGATGCTATTTCAGGAGCAAGACCCGGAGCGAGAAGGCAAGTATTAGATTCGTACATCCAAAGGTTAAAAGATTTAGAAGATATTGCCTTTGGTTTTACCGGTGTTCAAAAAGCATTTGCTATTCAGGCCGGACGTGAATTACGTGTCATGGTTGAAAGTGGAAAGGTTAATGATACTAAGGCTGCTGAACTATCTTTTAGTATAAGTCAAAAAATACAAAATGATATGACTTACCCAGGCCAAGTTAAAGTAACAGTAATTAGAGAAACTAGAGCAGTAAACGTAGCTAAGTAGTTTTAACATCAACACATTATATCAGATGTTTTTATACTCAGTGAATAAACTAACAGAAAGTTGTTTTATTAAAAAAAACTTTCTTTAAACTAACTTCTAGGATGGTACTGTTCTATAACTTTTTTTAAGTATCGAGTATCTAGGTGAACATAAACCTCGGTTGTGGTGATACTTTCATGACCTAGCATTTGCTGAATTGATCTTAAATCGGCTCCATTTTTTAGCAAATGAGTTGCAAAGGAATGTCGAAAAGTATGTGGACTTATTTTTTTATTTAGATTAATAATCATTGCTAGTTCTTTTAAAAGTATAAAAATCATTTGTCTACTCAATCCTTTACCACGTCTATTTAAAAACAAGATATCTTCAAATTCCTTTACTATGGAAATATGGGAACGAATCGATTCGATGTAAGAATTAATATATTTCTGAGCTTTAAAATGAATTGGCACAAAACGTTCTTTATTTCCTTTTCCAACAATTTTAATAAAACCTTCATCAAAGAATATATCTGAAATTTTTAAGCTAATTAACTCGCTTACTCTAAGACCACAGCTGTACATAGTTTCTAGGATGGCTCTATTTCTTTCACCTTGAGGTTTACTCAAGTCTATAGAAGCAATTAATAAGTTAATTTCTTCTTCAGTTAAAGTATCAGGCAATTTTCTCCCAATTTTTGGACTTTCTATTAAATCAGTTGGATTTGTCTCTCGGTATTTTTCAAAAATTAAATAATCAAAAAAACTTCTCAAACCAGAAATTATTCTTGCTTGACTTCTTGGATTTAATGTTTTTGCAATTTGATATATAAATTGATGTATAAATTCTTCTGTGATTTCGACGGGTGATACTTTTATATCATTTTTTATTAAATAAGCAACTAACTTATTTATGTCTCTAATATAATTATCTATAGTATTATAAGAGAGCCCTCTCTCTATTTTTAAAAAGTATTGGTAGTCTTCTATTGATTGATTCCATTTCACTGAATGAAGGTAGTTAAAAAATTATTGCAATTAAAAATTTTTATTTTTATTGATTTTTTTTATTATATTTAATACATTATTTTAACTAAATTTTATTAAATTATGAAAAAAGTTTTATTGTTATGTGTTTTTTTATTGACGTTTCAATTTGCATCTAGTCAAACTAGTGCCATAAAAGCTAACCCATTAGGTTTGGCCTTCGGTATTGCAAATGTAGGATATGAATTTTCAACTTCTGATTCTCAATCTTTGACTATATCTGGGCAATATTTTGATATCCTTGATATTAAGGGAGCAGGTGCTGGTTTAGAGTATCGTTTTTATTTTGACCAGGAAGCTATTACTGGCTGGCATGCAGGACCTTCTATTGGGTATTTTAAATTAGAAGATATTTTTGATGTTTCTGCAAGTGTTTTTAGTATTAGTGCAGAAATTGGACATCAATGGGTCTTTGGAGAGCATTTCCTTTTAGATGTTTTTGGGGGATATGGATTTTATACTGGTGGAGATGATTTATCTGGTTTTAATACATCCGGCGGTATGTTTGGTTTATCACTTGGTTATGCATGGTAATTTTTTTAAATGATAAATATTAATTATTAAAAATAAGTGGGCTATTATGCCCACTTTTTCTATTTAAAATTAATTGTATTTTAGCGGCATGAAAATAATTATTATTAATGGTCCTAATTTAAATTTATTAGGTAAAAGAGAACCTGAAATTTATGGTTCAGATTCTTTTGAGGATTACCTTTCTAATTTAAAAGCAAATTTTAGTACTATAAATTTAGAATATTTTCAGTCAAATATAGAGGGGGAGATTATTGATAAATTACATAAATCTGGTTTTAATTATGATGGAATTATTCTTAATGCTGCAGCCTATACTCATACCTCTATTGGTATTGGAGATGCTGTAAAAGCTATTGAAGCACCCGTAATAGAAGTTCATATTTCAAATGTATTTGCTAGAGAAAACTACAGACATCATAGTTATATCGCAGCGAATGCAAAAGGTGTAATTTCTGGTTTTGGTCTAAAAAGTTATGATTTAGCTATAGAAAGTTTTTTATAATATTTTTATATTTTCCTATTAATTATTAGAATATTTAAACTGAGTAGTTATAGGTACTTCATATAAAGATTCTAATTCTCCAATATTTTTTTTGTAAAATTTTGTTTCAGGAGGTAAACTAATACTTTTCCAAAAAATTTCATTGTAAGGTATTTTATAGAGTGTCATATCCATCTTTTCAAATATCTGTGAGTTTTCAAACTTTTTTTTATCTTCTTCCAATTCTAAAACAAAAACTTCATGTCTGAAAGCTATAGGTAAATAATCTCCAATATCTTTATTATTTTTAAGGAGAAAATCTTTAATACTTTTGGGGATTTTACCCATTCCTTCCCATTCTCTAGTATGATAGCTTAAGTATAATTTCCCGTCTTTATTTTTTTTGTAAACATAAATGGCTTTTAACAATCTACCTATTTTAGGTGGTTTTCTAACAATTTCAAATTGATAAATTTTAAAACTATCATATCCAATATACAATGTTATTGTATTGGCATCTTCATTGGTTCCTTTAACAACTAATACCTCTTCGCCGTCATAACTTGAGTTTTTAATTTTTTTCCATTTAAAATCATTAAAAAAAACACCACGCCGAAGAGGATTATTCATTTCCATATATTCAACTGCATGTCTATTCTGCAGGTTTTTTATAAATCTGTATTCTGAGGATTTTCTACTTTCTTGAATAGAATACTTTGTTATATAGGAAGAAGGGCCTCTATCTATTATATTCATAAAATGTTCAATATAAAAACGACAAATGTTATCTTCTACAGACCATCGCCTATATAATATTTTTAGTTGATGGTTTTTGTTGATAGTGTTTTTTTTTAAGTTTTTTAATGCATTTTTTATATAGTATTCACTTGTTTTTAAAGAAATTTCAGAAACTTCTGTTATATTACCTTTTAATGTAATTTTTATTATTTTTTTTGATAAGAAATCTTTAATTAAAATTTTGTAAGTTTCATAACCCATAGATGAAATTTCCAAAGTATCATTTATTTCTTTATTGCTAACCACAAAGTAAAAAGTTCCTTCTTCTGTAGACGTAGTTCCTATATTTTTATTAATAATTCCAATACCTGCATAAGGTATTGGAAAATTTTCTTGATCAACAATTAGACCTTTTAGAACAATTTTCTTTTGAGAACAAGTGATTGTTGAAAAAAATACACTAATTAATAAAATTAATAATTTATTCATATTTATTGTTGATGTTTATTTAGTAATCTTAAACTAATTCCATTTTAATATCACCTCTTTTATAAGGACTATTTTCTTCCACAGGAACTTCTATAAATCCATATTTTTTATAAATATGAATTACATTTTTCAACATAGTATTTGAAAATAAAATTAATCTCTCAAAATTATTTTTTTTAACAAATTTTATACAATATGATATTAATTGTACCTTTTTTTTCTCTTTTTTTATAGGAGTTATAGCCATTTTGGAGAGTTCAAAACAATTATCACTAGTTTTCATAAGTGGCTGCGGTCCCAATTATATTTTAATCTTCTAATGCAAAAAAATATATCCTCTTTTATCAATAGTATATTTTCTAGGATTTCTTAATACTTCTTTATCAAAATCTTCAACATGAAAAAAAGATTCAAGCCATTCTATGTTTAACTTATAGAAATCTTTGGCGAATATTTGGTTATATAATATCTTTTTTCATTACATTTTAGAGTTGATATAAGAGATTATTTCTTTTTCTTTAGTCATTACATCTTCGTAAAGATTGTTGGCATCTGAAAGTATTTTTTCAGCAAATTTTCTGTCGTTTATGTCTTTTGCATTAATTCGAACATTAAAATAAGCTCCTATCACAGCTGTTCTTGCACATAGAGCTCCAACACCAGCATCAGATAAAGAGTTTTGAATTCCATCTTTTGCCATTGCAATTATTACTTCCATAGATTTATAGGCAGTTTCCATGACTTTAAATGGAATTTCAGTTGCATATTTTGTGGCGTTTTCAATTGCTACTTTTCTTAATTTAATTTCTTTATCATTTGATTTAGGCATTCTAAAACTATTTATAATCATATTAAACGCATTGGTATCTTCATCTACTAAAAATAAAAGTTCATTTTTATACTCTTGACCTTTGACTGCCCATTTTGAATAAAATTCCCATTTTTCATCCCACCCGGGTTTATGTGCCGATAAATTTGCAACCATAGTTCCTAATGAAACTCCTAGAGCTCCAACATAAGCAGCTATAGATCCACCGCCAGGTGCCATAGATTCTGATGCCGTTTCATCAGTAAACCCTTTTACTGTAAAATCTACTAATTTTTTATTGAGGTTAGCGTTCATTACATACTCTATAATTCTCTCAGCTGGATTAAAGGGCTTAAGATCATCAAGACCAAGAGATTTTACAGCAATTTTTATTTTATCTGCTTCACTAATTCCAAGAGAACGCTTCTGTTTTAATAAAAAGTAATCTGCAGCATCTAGCATAGCTTGTAAAGGAACTAAACCTACTAACTCAGATCCTGTGACTCTAATACCTCTTTTATCAGCAGCTTTGAGTGTTTCATGGAAAGCTTCGTGCATCGAGGTAATTGAAATGTTGGTTAAATTATATGAAATTTGTGCAATGCCATACTCTTCAATATACCATCCAATCCCTTTTACGGCTTTTAATTTTCCTGGAATTCTTATAGGATCTCCATTTGAATCTAATACTTTTTTTCCAGTAATTGGGTTTCCTTCTCTTTTTACTCTTCCAGCTTCTCTAATATCAAAAGCAATTGCATTTGCTCGTCTGGTAGATGTGGAGTTTAAATTTATATTATAGGCTACTAAAAAATCTCTTGCAGAGATAGCAGTTACTCCTGTATATTTTGTTTTTGTTGTAAACGTAGTGGGTCCAAAATCTGGTTTCCAATTTACATCAGACATTTTATTTTCAAGACCTTCATATTCGCCAGACCTAACATTAGCTAAATTCCTTCGATTTTCTTTAGTAGCAGCATTTTCATAAAAATATCCAGATATGCCTAGTTCTTCCCCAACTCTTTTTCCTAACTGATGGGCATATTGGGTAGTTTCATCCATTGAAATATTTGCAATAGGTACCAACGGACATACATCCGTAGCACCAAACCTAGCATGTTCTCCAGTTTGTTTACTCATATCAATGAGTTCACTAGCTTTTTTAATTAGTTTAAATGCAGCTTCAATTACATTTTCTGGTTCACCAACAAAAGTTATTACTGTTCTATTTGTAGCTTTTCCAGGATCTATATCAAGAAGTTTTACACCTTCAACTTCAGTAACAACATTAGCGATGGTTTTGATTTTTTTTAAATCTCTTCCTTCACTAATATTTGGAACACACTCAATTATTTGCTGATTCATTTTAATGTCTTTGATTTGTATAAAATAATAGGTTTAATTACGTAATACATTACGTGTTAAATCTAATAAAAACAATTATATAATTTATTTTTTTGCGTTCAATATTTTATGAAGGTAAAAAAATCTCATAAATAGCATTGAAATAATAGGTAATAGAACAAAAGAAAACTCTTGTAATGCGAAAAAATATCGATTAACTCCATTCCATCTGCCTAATATAAAAACGAATAGAGTGATTGTAAGCAAGACTAAATAAAAATTGATGTATTTAACTACCCATTTGGGGATATTATTTTGTAAAAGAATAAAAGCCACAAATAGGTTAGGAAAAAATGCCCATAAAAAATTAAAGTTATTTGGTGTAGAAGAATGATTGGTAAAAAACCATAAAAAACAGATAACTAGCCCCAGAAGTCCAGTCATAAAAAATAATGAGAAATCCAGTAGTTTGGTTCTTTTATTCCTTTTATGATCTCTATAGGTTATCATTATTGAAAGTAATAGAATAATTGAAAATATGAAAAAGGGATTATACCATTTTTGTTTAATTTTTATTTCTTTAAAATTTAAGACTATCTGTTCTTTTTTAACTAAAGGTATATCTAGATTATCTTTTGTTATGTTAGCTCTTTTAAACGCCTGGTATACATAATCTGGTAAGTACATATAATCTTCAGCAGTAATTGCTTTATCTAAAGTATTCCCAAGAGCTAAATTAATACCAAAATTACCCCAAGTATTCCAATGAATTTCTTTATCCATAAGTTTCCTTAAGGTGTAATTTTCATTGGAAAATGATGATGAAAATTGAACGTGAACACCAAGAATATTTTTAGTAATATCTCTTAATTTAGTGGCACAATTATTAAAGTATGGATCATATAAATATTCTGAGTTTTTAGGTAAAGTATTTTCTTCCAATAAGGCAAACATGTTTTGTTTTTCTGATTGAGATAAATTAAGAATTTGTTCTTTTATCCATCTTTTTTGATAGGCATAACTGGTTATGAATCTTCTAAATGATTGTTTTCCAACTTTGTATAATAATTTGCCTTTTACAAAATTTACATAGAAATTGGGTTGATTAAAATCAAATAACCCATAATTAAATATATTATCTATTCCAAGAACAGAGTCTTTAACTCTTATAGCACTATGGCCAAAAGCTTCATATAGTAATTCTCCGGGGGCAACGGTAATAATGCTTATCTCCGAATGATTAGATAATTTTAATTCTTGACATAGAACATTGTGAAGTGTACTAATGAGTAATAATATAAAAAAACAAGTTTTCTTCATGGCTTATCTTCTAAAAAAACTGTAATCGAATTTTATTGAAAAAATATTGGAAAACAATGCATTTCCAACACTCCCAATGTTTGTTAATGCATAGTCAATTTGAATACCATTGTAGATAAATCCAACACCAAAATTGGGTTGTAAAGACAAATTCTTACTTCCATCAGGTTCAATTGTATTTTGAAAGTTCCCAATTCCTGCTCTCAAAAAAACAAAATTTTCATAATCTAATTGAAATCCTATTGCGGGGTCAACACTTGCTAAATCTGTAGAAATTATGTCATTTGTTCTTGCGAATCTCATATTCAAGTCAATTTCTGAAAGTAAGTGAAAAAAACGGCCTAAATTAAATTTATGTGCTACTCCAAACTGAATTTTAGGTTTTGTTAATTCTGTAGTTTCAGGCAGTTCTTGATTTTGACCCGGAATTGCATTTTGAACTGATGCAAAAGCTTCTGAATCTATAGTCCAAATATTAAAGGTTGTGGAAATATCTCTTATCATTAATCCAAACTTCCAATTATCTCTTTCATATTGAATTCCTGCATCTAAACCAACACCCCATGAATTTGCAAAATCACCTATAGTTCTTCTTACTATTTTGGCATTCATTCCAAAATAAACATCTTTAAAAATTA